>ENA-OPWL01000674-OPWL01000674.1-human-gut-metagenome-genome-assembly--contig:-NODE-674-length-16666-cov-19.600144_pt1 | contig 16666 bp, 20 predicted proteins | sample MGYA00241508_ERZ502008 | MGnify/ENA primary metagenome ERZ502008 (study PRJEB25962, sample SAMEA2043046) | human gut metagenome | biome: human gut; feature: human-associated habitat; material: faeces... | reverse complement strand
TCAAACGGAACATGATACGCATTGAGGTTTCCCCAACCTCGGAGGAAACGCAAGGGTGGACGATGGAGAACTGGCAGAGGTTGGCGGATGACTTTATCCGTGAGTTTGATGCTGTTGACCTTTCAGCCAAGTCGAAGCGTAAAAGTGCAAAGGCAACCAACCTCAAAGACAGCCAATATGTTGTTGCGCTTCATCGTGACAGCAAGAGTGGCATTATACACCTTCACATTGATGCGAACCGCATAGACATAAGGGGCAACGTGAATGATGCCCATTATATCTATGAGAGAGCGATGGCTGCTGCCGCCAAGGTTGGGCAACAGCGTGGATGGAAGCTAAGAATGGGGCTTCGCCCATGTACTCGAAGTTCCTGCATTTTAAGAATTTTGGAATCTAACTAAAACTCATACTTTTTGCCCAGGATTTTATTGATGCTTTGAATGAGGATATGGTAGGCAGGATTACCCATTGCCCCATGACCATGACCAGCAATTTCATAGAGCTGGGTATCCGGGCGGCCAACAAGGTTCATCATTCGCCACATATAGGCATTCTCCTCATATCTTCCAAACAGTTCGATATTGCGGTCACCCGTTATCAGAATCAAGGGAGCCGCATCCTTTCTGACATAGAACAGAGGAGCATACTTGTCTATCGTTGGCTGAAGATTATCAATGCCGTTCATCTTACGATAGGCAAAGTGACTGATCATTTGTCCACTGAAAGGTATCAAACCAGCAATTTGGTTGGCATCTACCCCATAACGATTTAGCCATTCCTTGTCCAGTCCAAGCATCGCCGTGATGTATCCACCGGCAGAGTGGCCAGAAACAAAGATTTATCAGTTGGGAAGGCAGTTGCTTACTTCCGCTGGTAAGGCCACCGCCATGGTACCAAACGACCACAGGACAATCTTTCTGCCCTTTGTTATAATAGATGTCAAGTTTACAACGCTCATTGACATAAGCGTCTTGATTACTCTTATACTGGATGTCGCTAACAATCGTGGCATCTTTGTTGCTTGCGCTTTGCGCATTGATGCTCAAAGTACATATTACTAAAAGCATCATCAATAACATTTTTCTCATATTAACTTGTATTTTACCTTAATTCCGCAATACTATTATAAATTAAACTTTTTATGTACATGAGCAACAAAACGTTGCCCATGGTCTTGCCATGTCGAAGAATTCTCTCATCTTAGTGTTTCAAAAAGAAAACAAGTAAAACTCTGATATGACATAGCAAAGATACAAATAAAATCTGAGAAGCTCTCTTCTTTTGGAAAAAATTATGTTGTCTTTGTGTTATTTTTCTTCCCTATTTTCCAAGAGACTTAAACATCTTGGTGATGCACTTTTTCTTCTGCTCCATGTTTGGGTGAACATAGAGATTAAGGGTTGTTGTGATAGTACCATTATCGGTATTGATATCCGACCATTTCAATTTGTTGTCATTGTCTTTTTTAATCCTTAATTTTAATTCACCAATCATGGTTTAGTTACATACCAGTTACATACCAATTACATGGTTTTATTAGTCCACCAACTTGGTAGACAATTTCTTCCATAACTTGTGGCAGATTTCAAACGTTCTTACTCGTTTTCAGAGGCTTCTTGCTTGATTTCAAGCAATGTTCGTTCATAGACCTCTTGCAGCTGATAGCTTGCCACTCCCAAAGGAGTAGTTATGCCACGCAACGACCATTCTACCACAGACGAATCTTTATCCTTGCAAAGAAGAATACCAATACTTGGATTATCTCCCTCACCTCTAAGCAACTCGTCAGCTGCCGAAACGTAAAAGTTCAGTTTGCCAATAAACTCTGGCATAAAGTCCACAATCTTCAGTTCCACCACCACATAGCATTTCAGCCGAGTATGATAGAAAATCATGTCGGGGAAGTATGACTTGCCACTTGGCGTGTCAAGTTCCATCTGCCGCCCGACATACGCAAAGCCCTTACCCAGTTCCAAGAGAAAACGAGTAATATTGGTAGCCAACTTATTCTCCAAATCCATTTCACTGAACTTGCTTGGCAATGAGAAGAAATCCAACTTGTAAGGGTCTTTTATAATCTCTGTTGCCAGTGCGTTTTGAGGTTGTGGCAGTGTAACATCAAAGTTATTCAAAGCCTTGCCTGTGTGCTCGTACAATTGAGCCTTAATCACATGCTCCAATTCTGTACGGCTCATGTTGTCTTCAATCACCTTGTTGAGATAGAACAAAGCAGCGTTTATTGTTGTGCATTTGGAAACAATTACTGTTTGATGTCTCCAAGGCACAAATTGCAGAAAGTCTGGCATTGGGGTTGTTGCATTATCCACCTTTTGTAATTTTGTACCAGCTTGGTACAAAAATTCAATTTGTGAAGAATAGAACAAATACCATTTTCGTATTTTATAGAGATTAGACCATGAAAATCCCTCTGCTTGTGGAAATTCCGCACGCAAATCAAGGCTCAACCTTTTCATGAAGTTTGCGCCCCACTTATATTGCTTCTGCTTCTCACAAATGTCCTCGCCCAAACTCCAATAGAATTTGAGCATTTCCGTATTCACTTTGACAGCTGCTTTAAGCTGTGACATGCGGAAACGTTTCTTCAAGTCAGACAACCACTTCACATAGTTCTTGTCTGCCATGAAGGAGTCGCTATTCACAAACTGCGGTATATTATCTTTATTTTTCATATCATTACCCGTTTTTGAAATCCTTATCTTGTATTTGTACAACAAGTTGTTGCATATTTACATCGTCTAATTGGGCAACAACTTGTTGCCCAATTGTAAGTTGCTCATTATAAAACTGATACCATTGTCTGATATACTTCAAGTTTCTGTATGAAAGCCCTTTCATATCTGGGAAATCTGCCACAACTTGTGGAAAGTTTACTCTACCAATCCCAACTCTTTCAGATAGCCCTCAATCTCCTTATCAAGATTGGCAGACAAGTTCTTCTCCTCTTCAATATGAACATACTCGTAGTTCATCTTTTGAAGAGTATCTATAAGTCCATTTTCGAGGGCTGCTTCACTTTGTACTGGCATATCTTATCTTTTTTATCGTTACACTTACAAGAATATGGCTATTCATCCATTTCGCCTACAAAGATAACTGATTTTTATGAGAAAACACAACTACGGGGTTGTTTTTCTATGTAAATGAGACAAAATTATGCAATTGACTTGTTTTTGTAGTCTATTATACTTCTAGATGAAACCTATAACTCCAAGTAACGCTTCACTCGTTGTATGGTACTTACCCCTTTACCACTCAACTTCGCCACATTCCTAATGGAATATCCCTTGCGGAGCAGACTTATTACTTCCCTATATTCGGCTTTCATCTGTTCTGCCGTTTTTACAGAGCCTACCTTGCGTCCGAGTTTTCCACCTTTCTCTATATACCGCTTCCTTCCTGACAGCAATCGGAAAGAGATATTGTCACGTTCCAATTGCGCACAGGTCGAAAGCGTGGCTATCATTATAGGAGCAAAGAGGGATGGATGTCCTTCATCGTCCAATAATGTAAGTTGTTCCTTTTGTATGTAGAGGTTAATACCACAGTCAATGAGTTCCTTAACAGAGGCAAGAACCTCAAACGCATTGCGTCCCAGTCTTGACAGTTCGCTGACAAGTAGGATTCCAATGCGGTTTGCTTTGCAGTATTCCATTGCCTCACATAACACCGGACGCTCATCATTCTTTTTTGCGCCAGAGATGTGTTCCTCAAAGACCTTGCAAACTTCGATACCCTTATACTTTGCATACTCAGACAAGTCTTTGACCTGTCTTTCCGTGCTCTGTCTGTCACCAATACTGGAGACACGAGCATATATTACTCCTGTTGTCATCTATGTCAAAGATTAAATTGAACATGAAAAAGCCTGTGTCCAGATAAGTCTTGCAGATTTATTTGAACACAAGCGTTTTTTGAATACAGCCTGACGGCAATTTACCAACAAAAGGGAAGAAGAAAGACTTCCCCCTTGTTCGCACTCTGCTGTATGTCTCAATCAAACACGCCATTAAACAGATTGACCGCCTCTATCTTCTTTTCAAGAGCCACTTTTGCATAAACTTCGGTTGAAGTTATGCTTCCATGTCCCAAAACATCCTTCACTGCTGATATGTCTGCTCCTGCTGAGATAGCCAACGATGCTGTCGTATGCCGTGAGCAATGGTAGGTCAAATCCTTTTCTATGCCAGCCTTTTCTTTAAGTCTTCTTACGTATTTCGATACGTTGTCCGACTTCTTGACAAGGTGAAACACAAGACTTTCCGGATTGTCATCAGTCCGAGGTGGCAACAACGATTGCGCCATTTCATTGAGCGGAATAATGGCAGGACGCTTTGTCTTTCGCTGTATGATGCTGATTGTCGGCACGCCATCTATCATTTTAATATCACACCACCTTAGATGCTGCATATCGCCAAGGCGAAGGGCAGTCATGGATGACAAGCCAAATGCCAGTTGTACGGTTCGTTCATTCTCACATTCTGCCTCTACCGCCAAGAAACGTGTGAGTTCTTCGGGTGTAAGATACTCTCTGTGCTTGTCGGGAGCATGGAAGCGTTCCAACTTGTTAAGGCTATGCACAGGGTTGTATGTTATCAGACCTTCTCGCAATGCCTTGTTGAATATCGCCTTTATGGTTTCCTCAAACAGCAATAATGAGTAAGCGGACAACCGTCCTCCGTTTGTCTTGATTTGTCGTTTGTTGCGATACTTGTTGCGCATATAATCAAAAAGACCGCAAATTTCATCTTTACTGACATCTTTCAGAAGGATGTCTTTCTTATCTACTCTCCGTAAATAAGTGGCGATACGCTTGCGGACAACATTCTTATGACCTATCATCTTCTTGCAGTTGCCACAATCAACAGACCATTTGATATAGTCATCGCACCATTGCAGCCAAGTCAAGCCGTTGCCTTGTTCTTCGCTTTTGGCATTCTCTTTCTCCAATACAGGAGGGGTGAGGATGCGCTCTGCTCGTATCTCCATAGCCTTGTTGTATGTAAGCCGATTGTGCTTTGCAGCACCAACGGCATCATCGGGCAAGAGATAGAGGTGCAAGTTTTCTCTCTTACGGTAGCCACTCTCATAGTATTCCAGATATAAGGCTTTTTTGCCTTCCGTCAGCTTACGTTCCTTGATTTCTATCTTCATTGTATTACTGGTATTTGGTCAAACATTCCGTTCACGAGGTTCACGGTTTCCAACTTCTTCTTGTCAACAATCTTGGCGTAAATCTCCGTCATCTTGATGCTCTTGTGTCCGAGTATCTTGCTTACTACATAGATACTTGCACCAAGAGTCAGGAGCATCGTAGCCGCTGTATGTCGTGAGCAATGGTAGGTTATATGCTTGGTTATTCCTGCTGCCTCCATCCATTCTTTCAGAACCACTTCTACAGTTGTAGATGTGATTGTCAAGTTGTGGAAGATGTTGTCTATGCCTTCTTCTCTTTTAGGCATCCACTTCTTTGTTTCTTCCGACAAGGGGATGGTTACTCTATCCTTGGTCTTGACTTGGATATGGTCAATGTATTCCGTCTTGCCGTCAGCAGCCTTGTGGATTTCACTCCAGTTCAAGGCTTTCATGTCGCTATATCGCAGACCGGTGAAACAGGAGAACAGAAAGGCTTTCTTCACCAGTTCATAACGGCATGGTGTGTTCATCACCTTCTTTATTTCCTCTATCGTCAGAAACTCACGCTCAGCCACTCGCTTCTGTGGCTTCTCCTTTGCCTCCAACAGCAAGAATGGATTTTGCTCAATCAGTCCGTCCCTTACTGCCTTTGCCAATGACGAGCCGAAATAGTTGACGAACATACGGCAAGTGGTGGTGCTGAGTTGTTTCTTTCCATCATTGTAGGTGCAAGTCTTCAAAAAAGTAATGAAGCCTTTGCAAAACTCCTTATCCACGTCTTTCAACAGAAACTCTGGTTTTCCTATATATAAGAGGTATTGGTCAATGCGAGCATGAGTGTTTCGCTTTGTCTTCATGGAAGACTCAGACAACTCGGCATTGTACTTCACAAAGTCATCCATCCACTTGGTAAGTGTCATGCGTGACTTCTTCACCTTGTCCCAATCCACAAGACCCTCTCTCTGGATGTCAAGAATGCGCTGCGCCTTGATTTGCTCTGCCAACTTTCTTGTATTGGCGTTTTGCAACTTGGTAGCAGCGTTGATTTCTGGCACAAGATAGAGTTTCAGCGTCTCTTTCTTTCTCAATCCCTTCTGGTAAATGTCAAGATAGAGGCTGATGTTGCCACCTGCTATCTTCTTTTCTCGGATGCGCACAGGCTCCTTCAAACGGATTTCTTTCTTCTTTCGTCCCATTTTATTTCCTTTCTTTTCTGATGTTAATATATCCTTTTATAACTGATTATCAAGCATTTAGCTTGCGATACAAAGATAATACAACGAGGGACAAAAACGAGACAAAAGTGGGTAAACAATCCGCTAATTTAGGAAAGAATAACGAACCAATCCAAAATCGGCTTTCATTCCTAATAGACTGTAAATCAGTGATATTACATCACATTACTATCCTTTTATTTCCGATGGTTAGACCCACTTGGGATAATTGGTGGATATTGCAGATGTGTATGGCTTTGGCTGCGCTGTTCTCGATAGTCGTAGCTGGCAGTATGGCCTACAAGATGATGGTAAAGCATGAGCCGATAGACATCATGAAGCTGTTCAAGCCTCTTGTAGTCAGTGTCATCCTCTGTTGGTGGTACCCACCTGCAGATACCGGCATTACAAACAACGGCAGCAGCTGGTGTGTACTTGACTTTCTCTCCTATATCCCTAACTGCATAGGTTCATACACCCACGACTAGTATGAAGCGGAGTCCGCACAGATTGAGGATAAGTTTGAAGAAGTCCAGGAGCTCATCTATACACGTGATACTCTTTATAACTCATTACAGGCACAGGCAGACGTAGCCCATTCTGGCACATCGGATCCAAACCTGATAGAGTCCACCATGGAACAGGCAGGTGTGGATGAAGTGACAAACATGGAAACCGATGCTTCAAAGCTCTGGTTCACGTCACTCACAGCTGGTGCGGTGGTAGGCATAGACAAGGTGATTATGCTCATAGCTCTGATTGTCTTCCGCATAGGTTGGTGGGCAACTATCTATTGCCAACAGATACTCCTGGGTATGCTGACAATATTCGGTCCGATACAATGGGCATTCTCTCTCTTGCCGAAATGGGAAGGAGCCTGGGCAAAGTGGCTGATACGTTATCTCACGGTACATTTCTATGGAGCAATGCTATACTTCGTGGGCTTTTATGTCCTTTTACTCTTTGATATAGTGCTCTGCATTCAGGTGGAGAACCTTACAGCCATTACCGAAAGTGAGCAGACGATGGCAGCATATCTGCAGAACTCGTTCTTCTCAGCCGGTTATCTGATGGCAGCAAGCATTGTGGCATTGAAATGTCTGAACCTCGTTCCAGACCTTGCTGCATGGATGATTCCTGAAGGAGATACAGCATTCTCTACCCGAAACTTCGGTGAAGGTGTGGCACAGCAAGCCAAGATTTCAACCCAGGGCATGATTAGCAAAGTGATGTAAACAGCAAATAATACATATATAATAAGGTATGGTAATAAAGAATCTCGAAAACAAAATCAAGTTGGTGATGATTATCTGCTCACTCTTCCTTGTGGGCTGCATCATCATCTGTATCTCCAGCATTTGGACAGCCAAGCAAATGGTTTCAGATGCTCATCAGAAAGTGTACGTGTTGGATGGCAATGTTCCTATTCTCGTTCAGCGCAGCACCATGGAAGAAACGCTCGATGTGGAAGCAAAGAGTCATGTGGAGATGTTCCACCATTACTTCTTCACTCTTGCGCCAGATGATAAGTACATCAAATATACAATGGATAAAGCCATGTATCTGGTCGATGAAACGGGTCTTGCGCAGTACAATACGTTGAAGGAGAAAGGCTTCTACTCAAACATCATGGGTACGAGTGCCGTATTCAGTATCTTCTGTGACAGTATCAAGTTCGACAAGGAGAAGATGGAGTTCACCTACTATGGCAGACAGCGTATTGAGCGACGCACAAGCATTCTTACCAGAGAACTTGTGACGGCAGGTCATTTGAAGCGTGTTCCCCGTACTGACAACAACCCACATGGTTTGCTCATCACCAACTGGAGAACCCTTCTCAATAAGGATATAGAACAAAAGACCAAACTGACATATTGATATGGGATGGAAGAAAATGTTTATCGGTGAAAAGATGCCGGACAAAGATGATCCTCAATATCGTCAGAGATATGAGAGTGAGGTGAAGGCAGGGCGCAAGTTTGCCAAGACTATGAAGCTTGATGTGCTTGCAGCCAAGGTACAACTGTTTGCTAATGACCATAAACTATTGTTCCTCTACCTTGTATTTGGTTTCATAATCTTCTGTTTTGGTCTGAACATCTACAGGTTGGTAGTGGTGTATAGTCATCAACAGTCAAGACAAAGTGCTACGGAAAGGCAAGAGCAGATGTTGCGTCTGCGACACAGCAAAGTCTGGAAAGCTGTTGAAAATGCCAACACCACGCATCCTGCCATGAATAGAGATAATCAAAAGAATAATAACGAAAAGATAGAAAACGATGGACGCATTGAAAAAGATTAACTGGAAACAGCCCAAGTATATGATACCGCTTATCATTTACTTCCCTCTGTTGTTTGTCGGCTACTTCGTCATTGACCTCTTTCATACGGAGAAGGCTGAGATTCCTGATGGTCTCACTACGACCGAGTATCTTAATCCAGACCTGCCTGATGCCAAGATGAAGGGAGACGGTATTGGTAACAAGTATGAGAGTATGCTCAAATCATACGGTAAGATAGACGATTATTCAGCAGTAGGAAACATTGAACGCAATGAAGAAGATACCAAGGAAGAGTATGATACAAAGTACTCAGATGAAGAACGTAAACAGGTGGAAGCCCAGGAAGCCGAGAAACTCTCTGAGATGCAAAGGCAGTTACAGGAGAGCGCACTGAAAGGCCAGGAAATCGCCAAAGGCAACAATTCTGCAGAAAATGATCGCTTAGCTCGTGGCAAACAGCGTGAGCAGGAGGCGATGGAAGAACTCAATCGAGCCATTGCCCAGGCAAGGATTCAGGCTCAGCAGGTCTCTACCCCATCCATGCAGGCTGAAGTAACTGCCAAAACGGGCGATGCCAAGGAAGGAAAGGTTGAAATTCCGGAAAAGAAGAAGACCGATGATGAACCGCATGAGGTAGTCAAGAAGGTCAAGGTGACTTCCGACTACTTCAACACCTTGTGCGACAATGACAAGGAAGCAGGACTTATCAAAGCTATCATAGACGAGAACATCAAGGCGGTGGATGGATCAAGAGTAAGACTTCGTCTGCTCGATGATATTGTCATCAATGAAGCCGTCATTCATAAAGGCTCCTACATCTATGCCACCATGAGCGGCTTCGGTTCACAGCGTGTTAAGGGCACAGTCAAGAGTATCATGGTAGATGATGACATCGTCAAGGTAAACCTTTCGCTCTATGATACCGACGGACTTGAAGGATTATATGTACCAAGCAGCCAGTTCAGAGAGACCACAAAAGATGTTGGTAGCGGTGCTTTGAGCAACACTTCAACCCTTACCAACAGTACATCTACTGGAGGTGGCAATCTGGCATCCTGGGGAGCACAAGCCGTTACCAATGCCGTTCAGAAGACAAGCAACGCCATCAGCAAGGCCATCAAGAAGAACTCAGCCAAGCTGAAATATGGAACCTTTGTGTATCTCATCAATTCACGTTCAAACCAGAAAGATAAATAATAAACATATACGAATATGAAGACTATCAAGAAATTCTGCGCATTGGTAGTATGCGCATTAGCCTCTCTCCCATCCATGGCACAACAGACGTATCAGGAAATGGAGCAGCTAACCATCAATGAGAATGTCACAACAGTCATTACCGCCTCTGAGCCAGTACGCTTCGTTGATATTTCTACGGATGCAGTGGTCGGCGACCAGCCAATCAACAATACCATTCGTCTGAAACCCAAGGAAGGTGCAGCCGTACATGCCGATGGTGACATCCTTGCTATAGTGACGATAGTTACCGAGCGTTACAGAACCCAGTATGCTCTGATATACACTACACGAATGCAGGAAGCAGTCACAGACAAACAGATACTTGCCTCTGAGAAGATTCCATACCATAATCCTTCTGTATCAATGAGTACTGAGGATATGACCAGATATGCCCGAAAGATATGGAACTCACCGGCAAGAATACGAAACGTGAGCACCAAGCAGCACAGAATGACCATGAGGTTGAACAACATCTACTCTGTTGGAGAATACTTCTTCATTGATTTCAGCATTGAGAACCGTACCAATATCCGCTTTGACATTGATGAGATGCGTATCAAACTGAATGACAAGAAGGTTTCCAAGGCAACTAATGCCCAGATGATTGAGCTTACGCCAGCTATGGTGCTTGACCAGTCCAAGACCTTCAAATATGGTTATAGAAACGTTCTCGTCCTGAAAAAGATGACATTCCCTAACGACAAGGTGCTGACTATTGAGATTTCAGAGAAGCAGATTAGCGGAAGAACTATCAGTCTGGATATAGACTACGAAGATGTTCTGTATGCCGACTCATACAATTCATATTTAATGATGGAGGAATAAGACGATGAAGAAATACATATTGTCATTGATGATGGGACTGTGCGTTTCAGTCTCATCATTCGCCCAGAGCCATAACGACCGCATATCCGTAGGTGTAGGTGCTTTGTATCAGAGAGGTTTGGATGCCACAATCTCATGGGAACATGAAACACGCTACCACAATGCATGGGAGTACTTTGTCAACGGCTACATCAAATGGGATGAATGTGCGTCATGCAGACACGTCTGCCCAGAGTCGTTTTGGAACAACTACCGAACATGGGGAATAGGTGCTGCCTACAAACCATGTGTGGCAAGAGGAAGGAACAACTACGGAAACCTCCGTATTGGCGCAAGTGCAGGCAGTGACACAGACAAGTTCGTCGGTGGCTTGCATGTAGGTTACGAGCATAACTTTGCCCTACGTCATGGATGGGGATTGTTTGTTCAAGCCAAATGTGATCTCACTCTTCCCAAACGGGAAGACTTGTTTCGTACTGGCATCGTGATAGGATTCAAGATACCCACATTAAAGAAATAGCAACAATGAAGATACTACATATCATTTGTGCTACTCTCATGGCAGTAGCATTTGCCTCATGCGATGAGCATCGAGACTTTCCTGATACGGCAATGAAGACCTGCGACATCCTCTGTACGGATGGCAAGGTGGTGAGGTTCGAGGAAGTTAAGTCACAAAACAAGACCCCTATTGCCGTAGTGTTCTATGTGAATCAGAACGAGGACATACAAGGCACAGGCTATGCTGTCTATCTAAAGGACATTGAGCCGTTTGCATACTCAGACTCTCTCGGAATGAAGCATAACACATCAGCTGATATTGCAGCATTCGATGGCAATGGAAATACGCATGCCATGTATTCCACTGGCACTTCTCCTGCAGCTTCAGCAGTCTTTGACATGTGGCAATATGGTCAGAGTGCCTACATCCCTTCCGTTGCTCAGATCAAACTCTTGTATCAAGCACGCAGTGTGGTTAATACGTATATTCGCAAGTGCGGTGGCGATGTGATTCCAGACAATCCGGATGAGTGTTGGTATTGGACTTCGACAGAGGTGAATGGCCAGGAAACAGCCAAAGCATGGTTGTACTCGTTAGCATCAGGAGCGCTTCAAGAAACACCAAAGACGCAAGCACATAAAGTCCGTCCAATCATTACTTTATATAATTAGCATTAAATATTCACTATAACACAAGAATAAGGTTTCATGGAGGAAACAAAAGAATTACAGACCATGTATAAGATATTCCGCTGTCTGATATACTTATCATTGATAGTGGAGTTCTTTGAGTATGCTATAGACCCAGCGTTGCTTGACTATTGGGGTGGCATTGTTTGTGACATTCATAGCCGTGTAAAGAGGTGGTTCATCTATCTGGATGGCAACCTTGTATGGAGCAAACTTGCTACCATCGTGCTTATCTGTATCACCTGCATTGGCACCCGAAACAAGAAACACTTGGAATTTGATGCTCGCCGTCAGGTGTTCTATCCGTTGGTGGGTGGACTGTTCGTTACCATTCTGTCTGTATGGCTTTTCGGTCATCGTATGGATATGAGGTTCTATACCATCAGTCTGAACATCTGGCTTTACATGGCTGCTTCTATTCTTGGTACCATCTGCATCCATGTTGCCCTCGACAATATCTCCAAGTTCCTGAAGGAAGGATTGCTCAAAGACCGTTTCAACTTCGAGAACGAGTCTTTTGAGCAATGCCAGGAACTGCAGGAGAACAAGTATAGTGTAAATATCCCGATGCGCTATTACTACAAGGGCAAGTTCCGCAAAGGTTGGGTGAATATCGTGAATCCTTTCCGAGGAACATGGGTAGTTGGTACTCCTGGTTCCGGTAAGACTTTCTCCATCATCGAGCCGTTCATTCGCCAGCACAGTGCCAAGGGGTTTGCTATGGTTGTATATGATTACAAGTTCCCGACTCTTGCGCAGAAGCTGTATTATCACTACAAGATAAACCAGAAAGCCGGGAAAGTGCCACAAGGATGCAAGTTCAATATCATCAACTTTGTGGATGTGGAATACTCCAGACGTGTGAATCCTATTCAGCAAAAATACATCGGCAACCTTGCTGCAGCCAGTGAAACGGCAGAAACTCTGTTGGAGTCTCTGCAGAAAGGTAAGAAGGAAGGTGGTGGCGGTAGCGACCAGTTCTTCCAAACATCAGCGGTCAACTTCCTGGCAGCTTGTATCTATTTCTTTGTCAACTACAAGAAGGTGCCATACGACAAGAACGGCAATCCTCTTATTGCTGAGATGACAACAGAGCCAAAGACTCATCGTCCGAAACCAACTGGCAGAGTCTTCGACCATACCGGCAGAGAGGTGGAACCAGAGTATTGGTTGGGCAAGTACAGTGACATGCCACATATTCTTTCGTTCCTTAATCTCGATTACCAGACTATCTTTGAGGTTTTAGAAACAGATCCAGAGGTTGCTCCTCTCCTCGGTCCTTTCCAAACTGCCATGAAGAATAAGGCTATGGAACAGTTGGAAGGTATGATTGGTACACTCCGTGTCTATACCTCCCGATTGGCTACCAAGGAGTCGTATTGGATATTCCATAAGGATGGTGATGATTTTGACCTGAAGGTGTCTGATCCTAAGAATCCGTCATATCTGCTCATAGCCAACGACCCAGAGATGGAAAGTATCATTGGTGCATTGAATGCTTTGATTCTGAACCGTCTCGTTACTCGTGTCAATACCGGTCAGGGCAAGAACATACCTGTCAGCATCATCGTGGACGAGTTGCCTACGCTCTACTTCCACAAGATTGACCGACTTATCGGTACTGCCCGAAGCAACAAGGTTAGCGTGGCTCTGGGTTTTCAGGAGTTGCCACAGCTTGAATCCGACTACGGCAAGGTAGGTATGCAGAAGGTTATCACCACAGTCGGTAACGTAGTGAGTGGTTCAGCAAGAGCAAAAGAGACATTGGAATGGCTCTCCAACGACATCTTCGGCAAGGTAGTTCAATTAAAGAAAGGTGTGACCATCGACCGAGACAAGACCTCCATCAATCTCAATGAGAACATGGACAGCCTTGTTCCTGCAAGTAAAATCTCAGACATGCCTACAGGTTGGATATGCGGTCAGTCTGCCCGTGACTTCATAAAGACAAAGACCGGGCGAGGCGACAGCATGAACATCCAGGAGTCGGCAGAGTTCCAGACCTCTAAGTTCTATTGCAAGACGGACTTCGATATGAAGAAGATTGCTGAGGAAGAAGCTGACTATGCGAACTTCAAGATACCAAAGTTCTACACCTTCCCATCCAAGGATGCCAAGGAGCGAATCCTGTATCAGAATTTCGTGAGTGTAAACCTCGATGTCAAGAATATGATTGACGAGATAAACAAATTCAAGATAAAATGACTTTCAGAAAGATAATATTATTCCTGCTCATATCATTGAGTCTGGTTGCGAATGTCCAGGCTCGAATGCCAACAGAGGGACCGGCATCAACGTCGGCTTCCATTTTTGAATTGCCACCTTTCGAGCGTGCGGTATGCTGCATCAGATTCTATGAAGGCATGCACCGAGCTAAGGACTATCCTTATGTTGGTTATGGGCATAAGCTCAGACCTGGAGAGCGTTACTCTGCTAATATGTCAACATATGAAGCAGAGCAACTTCTTCGTAAAGACCTCAGAGAATTATGTGCTATGTTTCGTTCCTATGGTCAGGACTCCCTACTCCTTGCTGCTTTGTCCTATAACATCGGACCATACAAGGTGACTGGATATAAGGGCAAATACCCTAAAAGTTCTGTTTTAAAGAAACTCGAAGTAGGCAACCGGAACATCAGAAACGATTATGTGAATCATTGCCATTGGCGAGGGAAACGAATCCCTTCCATTGAGCGCAGACGATATGCAGAACTCATGTTATTATTTATCCCATGACAGAGAACGAACCAATCAAAACCGTTTCTGACGGTATTACATTCCTATCCACTGGTAGATATTATGATGGTATCAACCGGTGGGTAGCTCATAAACTGAAAGATGGAGACAATGATGCAATAGACTATGCTGCACGCCAGATAGCAAAGCTGTTACCACAAAATGCGGTTCTCGTTCCAATCCCAGGACATCATGGCAAAGCCGAACAGACCATGCAGTTGGCAAAGGCTATCTCGTCATATACTCATCTCCCTATCGTTGAAGCCCTCCGTGGCATAGAGCGAGGCTCACAATATGATGCCAAGAAAAGAGGCCAGACGCTTTCTGCCGAAGATATGGGGTTCTACAAATATAAAGACTTACCCTCGAATCGTACACCTTATCTCATTGACAATGTAGTAGATACAGGCAACACCGCAAAGGCAGCTGTCAAAGCACTTGGCTGTGGAACAGTTGCTTCATTTGCTATGAGCGATACTCTTCTACAAAGAGAAGAAACCAGAAGTCTTCGCCGATAACACTATTATAAAGATTGATTTATGCCCAAACCAAGAAAGAAACAAATAAAGCCAATCGCAACTGCAACAATCTACCATTGTAAGGATTGTGCTAATAGTTACGATTGGCATAGTAAAGCTTTAGACGGCCACCTTATCCTGTGCCGTTGTCCACACAAGCAGGAAGGTGGTCGCTATTGTATATTTCTTAAAGACCCACAATGTGAGCATTTTATAATGAGACTTGAAGATGTACAAACTCCTTAATACTCAAATATCCATTTGGTATCATCGTAAGGACACCACTTTTGGAATAATGCTTCTATGTAGAGAACCATACCTAATTTTTCAACAGACATTGACTGAGCAAATTGCAGAGCCTCGCCCGTTAAACTTTCGATAGTTTCAGTTGCAAGTTCAGACCACATTTTGATATTGATACGACCTGTACAAAATCTCATTTCCCCATACCAAAATTTTCCTTTCGTTGTATCTTTCCATTCAGACGGACAATCCTTCTCGCCTTGGTAGTATTTACACATAGATGCACGAGTCTGTATTTCAGCAAGTATCGGGAGGTTTATTAAATGACAACTTTCATTCAATGCACAAGATAAAGCATTACAAAATTCTGCCCAAGAACGTTCTCCTGAAAGTTGTGTATTTGATATATGCCACTTTTCAGATCTTTCTTTCAATTGGAAACGACCAATAAGGCAACCACTTCTGTACACATACATCCAACCATCGTCAAGATATAATCCATATCGGTTGTCCCATCCAGTTGGTGAACACATTAGAATCGATTGCTTCTGACTTTCTGAGAAAAATATATACTCATAAAGGTTTGCTGTATCTTTCCAATGATGACGCTCTACATTCGTCAATGCCATGTTTTTAGGATAAAACGTTCTGTATTTAGAGTAATCGCCAATAAGTTCATTGCATAAAGCATGATGATAGCCAAAGTTTTCTCCTATCTGTAGCAAATCAAAAGTATATGTTATTTCTCCATCCTTTGCATACTTCTTTTTGATAAGGTTATACTTGCAACCATACATCACACTTGCAAAAGACGCAGTAATAATGGCTATCAGATGTCTGTCACCTTCCCATTTCATTGCATTATGTACCGAAGATGTAAAGTCAAAGCCACGATAAAACGAATCCCATGCACGGAACACACAAGACAAAATACTATATCTGTTATTGCATTCAGTTGCTTCCTGCTGGTAAGACTTCCATTCCCAAGATTTACTAAGATTTTCAAAAGCATCAACAGAATGATAAGCTTCACTTTTTGTCATTCCCTTTCTCAGACATCTAATAAGACCAATGACAAACATACGAGCATACCCTTCTTCCTTGTCTGTAGAAGAAATGTCTTCCAAATCTCTTGGTGTTTCTAAATTATCGTGCCAGGCACACATAAGTTGCCACATCAACCATTGGCCATTTACCTTTAACTTCTCCCTAAGTAACAGTTAAAAAATAACTTGGTACAAAAATGCTAAGCAGATTTGCACCTA
>ENA-OPWL01000662-OPWL01000662.1-human-gut-metagenome-genome-assembly--contig:-NODE-662-length-16904-cov-2.871506_pt1 | contig 16904 bp, 14 predicted proteins | sample MGYA00241508_ERZ502008 | MGnify/ENA primary metagenome ERZ502008 (study PRJEB25962, sample SAMEA2043046) | human gut metagenome | biome: human gut; feature: human-associated habitat; material: faeces... | reverse complement strand
CCGCCACGGCCATTCCCAGCGCCGCCGAAATGGAGTTGGAAGCATGGCCACAGGTAAACGTGTCGTACTCGCTCTCCAAAGGAGACGGGAACGGACGAAGTCCGCCCAACTTCCGATTGAGCTTAAACTGCTCACGGCGTCCGGTCAGGATCTTGTGGCCGTAGGCCTGATGGCCTACGTCCCAAACGATCCGGTCGTCGGGAGTATTGAACACGTAATGTACGGCCACGGTGATTTCCACGACACCGAGGCTCGAAGCCAAGTGGCCGGGGTTGACCGCCACCTCTTCTATAATGTTTCTGCGAAGCTCACGACACACCTCTGGCAGGTCCTTCACCTCCAGTTTGCGCAAGTCGCTTGGATAATCTATTTGGTCAAGCAGTATCCGATGGTTTTCTTCCGCCATTTCTTTTCCCACTTATAAATTTTTGCAAAGTTACGAATAAGCGAGCGCAAAGCCAAAGGAAAAGGGAAGAATTTCCCTTTTACAATGGCTTGGCCGAGCGAAAGTAACTTATTTAGAGTAGCGGAAATAACTTTTCAGAACGGCCGCTATCAACTTTTGTAGCCTAACATTTGGTGGATTCGATGGAAAATCGTATTTTAGCGGCTGAAAACCAAAAGCGACAAGAAACATGACGATAATCGGAGAAAACTACATACGGTTCGACTGGGCGATGAAACGCCTGCTACGCAACAAGGCCAATCATGCGGTGTTGGAAGGATTTCTGTCCTCATTGATAGGAAAGAAGTTTAAGATACAACGGTTTCTTGAGAGCGAGAGCAACCAGGAGGACGAGACCGACAAATACAACCGAGTGGATATATTGGCAGAGAACGAGAACGGAGAACTCTGCATCATAGAGGTGCAGAACAACCGCGAGCTCACCTATTTCCACCGCATGCTCTACGGAGTGTCAAAGGCCATCACGGAATATATTGGGCTGGGAAGCCCCTACGACAAGGTGCGTAAAGTCTATTCCATCAACATCGTCTATTTCGAATTGGGCCAGGGCAAAGACTATGTGTATCACGGCAAGACAGAATTTAGGGGTGCGCATGAACCACATGACATCCTTAAACTCTCCGTCCGTCAGAACAAGAAGTTCTTCGGTATCGATGAGCGGAGCCTTATGAGCAGAAAAGAGGCGGGCGACCTGTTTCCGGAATATTACATACTGCGCGTGAACGACTTTGACAAAGTGGCCACTACCCCACTCGACGAGTGGATAGAATTTCTCAAAACGGGACAAATTAGCGACAAGGCCACGGCCGAAGGCCTCGCCGAGGCGCGCGAATGCTTACGGGTGGACTCGCTCTCCGACCATGACAAGCGAGCGTACGTTCGACACATGGAGTCTATACGACACATGAAAAGCATTTTTGATACCAGCCACTACGAAGGCTACGAAGAGGGGATAGCGGAAGGAAGAGCAGAAGGAAGAGCTCAGGGAATAGCGGAAGGAAGAGCAGAAGGTGAATTGGAAAAGAGTTTGGAGATAGCACGCAACCTTCTTTCCCTTGGCATACCTGTCTCACAAGTGTTGAAAGCTACAGGGCTGACCCAGGAACAAATCAACAAGATATAAGAACAAGACGGCGGCACGTTGCTCACAAAGACACTCAAAAGGCTGGCAGGGGACCAATTCCCTTGCCAGCCTTTTGAGATGATAGCTGGGATAACAGCCTCTTTATACTATTACGCGCCAAGCACGGCAGCGGCGAAGGCTTTGCCATATTCGCGCCACTTGCGCTCAGCCTCCATGTCGGGAGCCCAAAGCTGCTTGCCCGGTTCGGCGGCAATCTCGAAGCCCGCTTCCTCCAATCGCTGCTGGATGCGCTTCTCGCCACCGCCGCCCCAGCCAATGGAGCCAAAAGCCGCAGCCTTCTTGTTCTTGCACTTCATACCGTGGATCATTTCCAGAAGTCCGGCAATGGCGTAGGTAATGCCCATATTGACCGTCGGGCTGCCCACCATAATGGCCTTGGAGCGGAACACCTCGACGAGAATGTCGTTCTTGTCGTCCTTGGCAGCGTTCATCAACACCACACGGACGGTCGGGTCGAAATCGCGGATGCCGTCGGCAATGGCCTGGGCCATGCGTCGCGTGCTCTGCCACATCGTATCATAGATGATGGTGATCTGATGCTCCTGATAGTTGGTTGACCACTGGAGATACTTTTCTACGATCTCGCCGATATGGTTGGTCCAGATGACTCCGTGGGACGGAGCGACCATCTTCAGAGGCAGGTTCATGCCTACTATTTCCTTCACTTTGCGGTTGACCATCGGGTTGTAGATATTGAGGATGTTGGCATAGTACTTCTCAGCCTCATCAAACAGGTCCTTCTGGTTCACCGTGTCGTCGTAGAGGCTCTCCGTAGCGTAGTGCTGTCCGAAGACGTCGTTGGAAAAGAGGATCTCCTCCTTGTCCGCATAGGTCACCATGGTGTCGGGCCAGTGGCACATCGGAGCCTCAACAAACGTGAGCGTGTTCTCGCCGATGCAGAGCGTGTCGCCCGTCTTCACGTTATGGAAGTTCCAGTCCTTATGATACAGTCCGCGCAAGATACCTTCCGCCTTCTTCGTGCAATAGATCGGCGTATCAGGAATCTCGCGCATCAGCACGGGCAGTGCACCGCTATGGTCGCTCTCGCTGTGGTTCACCACGATGGCATCGATTGCTTGGAGGTCGATCTCTTCCTTGAGATGGGCCACAAACTCCTGGTCATAAGGATTCCATACCGTGTCGATGAGGACGGTCTTCTCGTCCCGGATCAAATAGGAATTGTAGCTTGTACCCTTGTGGGTAGAAAGCTCGTCGCCATGGAAGGTCTTCAGTTCCCAGTCAATCTTGCCTACCCATGTCACTTTGTCGGTTATTCTCTTTCCCATAATGATTTGCTATTGATTAGATGTTCGTTCGGGGGGCAAAGGTACAATTAAATATCGACAATCTATAGAAATTACAAACAAAAAGTCTTTAAAAGAAAAAATAGTGACAAAGCACGCTGCGTGACAAATGCGGGTCCTACGAGAATTGGCATTATTTTTGCAGCCAAATTTCCAGTCGAGATTGTTGTCGTAATTGCTGTCGATTATCCATTCGAAAATTGTAGTTGAGATTGTAGTCGAACAAGACATAATCACAGAGCAAAACAATTATAGAGCAAAGCTATTAGAGAGCAAAACTATCAGAGAGTAAAACTATCAGAGAGCAAATGAATATAGAAGAAGTAAGGAGCTATACGCTTTCGCTGCCAGGCGTGACCGAAGACCAACCGTTTGGTGAGGACAATGTCACCTTCCGCGTGGAAGGCAAAATCTTCCTGTGCCTTTGGCTGGGTAGAGAGGGACAAGACTGGAAGGGCGGGCCACGCTTTGCCTGCAAATTGCCTCCCGATCGAAACGAGACGTTGCGCCTGCAGTATGAGGCGGTGACGCCAGCCTTCCATTGGAACAAGAAGCATTGGAGCGACGTATATTATGAGCAATTGGCCACACCGCTGGTAAGAGACTGGATCAGAGAGTCGCACGACCTGGTCGTCAGCAAACTGCCCAAAGTGCTCAGGGCGAAATATCTCTGAGAGACATACGGCCAAGTCGCTCACCACAGCAAACCACTTGCCATAGAAAGCTGCTTGCCATAGAAAGCTGCTCACCACAGCAAACCACTTGCCATAGAAAGCTGCTTGCCACAGAAAACTGCTTGCTACAGAAAGCTGATCGCCATAGCAAGTTGCTCGCCACAGACAGAAAAGGCTGCGCTGGTCTTCTTTCGACACCACGCAGCCTTTGTTGCTTACTGATCTTGCAGAACCACTTTGTCAGTCCGTCATCATTTGTAGCGCATCCACTTGATGATTTCCTTCATGCTCGGCTTTTTGCCGTACATGAGGATGCCGACACGATAGATCTTGCCACCAGCCCAAATCATGAAGAAGGCCGTGGCGTAGAGCAAGACGACGCTCAGCAATTCCTGCCACAAGGGCACGCCAAAGGGGATGCGCACCATCATGACGATGGGAGAGGTCAGGGGAAACAGAGAGGTCCAGAAAGCCAGCGGACCATCGGTATTCTCGACACTATACATGGCGGCATAAAGACCGAAGAGGGTGATCATCGTGACGGGAATGACAAACTGCGAACTGTCCTCCTGCTCGTTGATACTGGCTCCCGTGGCAGCGAAGAAACTCGCATAGAGGAGGTAGCCTCCGACAAACATGAGCAGGAACATGATGGCCAGTTCGGCCAAAGGCAAGTTGCCAAGCATAGAAAGCATCTCCTGCGCCTCGACGTTGGGCTGGGCCTGAGCCGCCTGCATCACGGCAGGATTGGCAGCAGACATCGTGTCCATGGCGTTGATACCGAAATAGACGGACACGCCCGAGAGAATCACCACAAGCAGGATGGCCCAAATAGCCATCTGAAGGAGACCTACGAGCATCACGCCAATAATCTTTCCCATCATCAGTTCAAAAGGCTTGACACTGCTCACCATCAGTTCGACGATGCGGTTGGCCTTCTCCTCGATGACGCTCTGCATCACCTGGCCTCCATAGCCTACGACGAACATATAGATGAGGAACGTGAACAGGAAACCTACTGCCATGGCGACAGCACCGCTGGAGATGGTCTCGTCGCCCTGGTCGTTCCACTTCACGGTCTCCACCTTCGTACCTTTTTCCACCTCGCTGATGATCTTGTCGAGCTGGGCAATGCCCGAGGCTTTCAGTCGCTGCTGCCTCACCTGGTCGTCCAGGGTCGTCTGGACGTAGGAGAGCAAGTTGACAGGCACCTCCTTCCTACTATAGATACAAACCTTCGCCTTGTTGTCGAGCAGTCCGCGGGGAATGCTCACCACGGCGTCGTAGGGAGATTCCTCGCTACGCATCTCGTTGTTGAGACTTGGCACCAGCGTGAAGTGGAAGGTCTCCGTCTCCTTCAGCGCCTTGAAGTATTGTCCCGAGGGATCGATGACGGCCACGTGCTGCTGCTCATCGTTCTCGATCGACGAGAGCCAAAGCGGCACAAAGATGAGCGCGGCCATGATGAGTGGCGAGACGATGGTGAGCACGATGAAACTCTTCTTCTGAATGCGCTTGAGAAACTCGCGCTCGATGATTATCAATATTTTGTTCATGGTTGCGGGGGGTTAAAGATTGCTGGAGGGATTCACACTTTCTTCCGCCTTCGACTGCTGACGGTTTTCTATCTGCTCATCGGCCCACTGCGCGTCTTTGCCGATCAGCTGGAGGAAGATGTCGTTCATCGACGGGATCTGTTCGGCAAAAGCGCGCACCTCCACCTTGCCGGCCAGATAGCCGACAAGTTGGTTGCCCGTGGCGTCGCCGTGAGCCTTGAGCAAGTAGGAGTGGATACCTGCACGCTCCTCCTGGCGAACTATGTCAAAGGGGCTGTCAGGCTCCACAGAGAGCACGTCGGGCGTCTGAAGCTCATAGAGGCCCGTGCGGTGAGCCTCCTTGATCTGTCTCATGTCGCCCTTGAGCACCACCTCGGAGTGGTTGATGAGCGCGATGTCGTCGCAGATTTCCTCCACGCTGGCCATGTTGTGGGTCGAGAAGATGATGGTGTGTCCCTTCTCCTTGAGTTGGAGAATCTCCTGCTTGAGTTGCTCGGCGTTGACCGGGTCGAAGCCCGAGAACGGCTCGTCGAAGATGAGAAGGTCGGGCTCGTGGAGGACGGTGATGATAAACTGCACCTTCTGCGCCATTCCCTTGGACAATTCTTCGAGTTTGCGGTTCCACCAGGGCATGATGCCAAACTTCCGAAACCACTCCTTGAGGCGGGTCTCGGCCTCGCGCCTTGTGAGCCCTTTGAGTCGGGCCAAATAGACCGCCTGCTCGCCCACCTTCATCTTTCGATAGAGTCCGCGCTCCTCGGGCAGATAGCCGATGCGGGCCACGTCGGCGGGCTGCATCTGCCGTCCGTCGAAGATCACCTCGCCCCTGTCGGGAGCAGTGATGCGGTTGAGGATACGGATCAAGGTGGTCTTGCCCGCACCGTTGGGACCAAGGAGTCCGAAGACGCGGCCACGACGCATGGCCAGCGAGACATCGCTGAGCGCGACGTGACGGTCGAACGCCTTGGTGACATTTCTCACTTCAATAAAATTCTCCATTTGTATTGTTTAAGAGTAAAAAAGAAATCCCCAAGCGCATGATCTTCCTTCTTGTATCCTATATAGTCTTTGTTGCGTCCTATATAGTCCTTCTCCATATTCTTTATAGTTCTTTCTACAGTCCTATATAGAATGAGACAAGCGGGAGTCCACCATGCGATTGGGGATGAAAGGATGTCAAATATTAAGCTTCGAAGTTCTTCAAGTCGTCGGCGTGGAAGGCCTGGATATAGGCGGCCTTGCCCATCACCTCCTCCTCGGCCATGCGCACAAAGACGTTGGCACTCTTCTCAAACAACTCCGGCGCACGCGTCGCGTCGTCGAGGATGAGCAGGGAAGCGACGATGTCGGCAGTCATGTCGTAGAGACGACGGCCCAGGAAGTCGTGCTCGTCCTGGTTGGCGCCCGCCTTGACCTTGTCGAGGCAAGCCTCGTAGGTAGCCACGAGTTTGGCCACACGCTCCTGCAGCGGCTTGAGGCTCTCGGAGACCTCACCCTGCAGCATCTCCTTCATGATGTTGAGGTAGGTGCCATTGGTGATGTAGCGGATGGCAGCCACTACCTGCAGCTGGGTCGTACCCTCATAGATAGAGAAGATACGCGCGTCGCGGAAGAGGCGCTGCGACTTATACTCCATGATGAAGCCCGAACCACCGTGAATGGAGATGGCGTCGTAAGCATTCTGGTTGGCCCACTCGGAGTTGGTGCCCTTGGCCAGCGGCGTGAAAGCATCAGCCAGTCGGTTCCACTTCTTCAGTTCCTGACGCTCCTCGGGCGTCAGTTTGCGGTCGCGGCCGATATCCTCCAGTGCCTTGTAGAGATCGACATAGCGTGCCGTCTGATAGAGCAGGGAGCGACCCGCGTCGAGCTTGGCCTTCATGCGCGAGAGCATGTCATAGACGGCGGGGAAGCTGATGATCTTCTTGCCAAACTGCATGCGCTCCTTGGCGTAGGAGAGTCCCTCGTTGTAAGCCTCCTGCTCCACGCCGACGCTTTGGGCGGCAATGCCCAGGCGCGCACCATTCATCAAGGCCATCACATACTTGATGAGACCCATGCGTGTGCTGCCACAGAGCTCTGCCTTGGCGTTCTTGAAGACCAGCTCGCAGGTGGGCGAACCGTGGATACCGAGTTTGTGCTCGATGTGGCGCACCGTGACGCCGCCGCTCTGCTTGTCGTAGATAAACATCGAGAGGCCGCGTCCGTCGTGTGTGCCCTCCTCAGAGCGGGCAAGCACCAGGTGGATATCAGAGTCGCCATTGGTGATGAATCGCTTCACACCGTTCAGACGCCACGTGCCGTCCTCGTCCTGTGTGGCCTTGAGCATGACGCGCTGCAGATCGCTGCCAGCGTCGGGCTCCGTGAGGTCCATCGACATCGAGGCACCCTCGCAGACGCGGGGGATGTACTTCTGTCGCTGCTCCTCCGATCCAAACTCATAGAGCGTGTCGATGCAGCTCTGCAGGCTCCAAATGTTCTGGAATCCCGCATCGGCCGCCGAGATGACCTCGGAGAGCATGGAGAAGACCACATTGGGGAGGTTCAGGCCACCGTACTTACGCGGCATGGAGACGCCCCACAGGCCCGCCTTGCACGTAGCGTCGATATTCTCGACCGTCTTGCTCGCATAGACCATGCGTCCATCGACGAGGTGCGGACCTTCCAAATCGACCGACTCACTGTTCGGCTCGATGATGTTGGCGGCCACGTCGCCCGTAATGTCCAACACGCGCTTATAGTTCTCTATCGCATCTTCGTAGCAGACGGGAGCGTCGGCAAACTGATCCTTGTCAGCATAGCCCTTCTCCTTCAGCTCCACGATGCGCTTCATCAACGGGTGATCGAGGTGGAACTCAATCTCCGGATGGTCGGTATAGTAATTTGCCATAATATGAATTCCCTGCCGCCCGGCCCTTAGGAGCCCGGCATGAGGGGGTCTTTTTTACTTTGTATTTTCCTTATAATATTTTATTAGCTTGGGAACCACCTCCTCTACGCTGCCCGTGATCACATAGTCGGCGATGCGGTTGATGGGCGCCTCAGGGTCGGTGTTGACCGAGATGATGATGCCCGAGTCCTGCATTCCGGCGATATGCTGGATCTGTCCCGAGATGCCACAGGCGATATAGACCTTCGGGTGGACCGTGATGCCAGTCTGACCGATCTGACGATCGCTATCGACCCATCCTGCGTCCACGGCCGCGCGGCTTGCGCCGACCTCTCCATGCAGGAGGTTGGCCAACTCAAAGAGCAGGTCGAAGTTTTCCTTTGATCCCACGCCGTAGCCACCAGCCACGACGATCGGCGCGCCCTTGAGGTTGTGCTTGGCCTCCTCGACGTGGCGGTCGAGCACCTTGACGACATAGTCCTCTGCCGGCACATACTTGGCCACCTCAGGATAGACCACCTCGCCCTTGGCCTTGCCCTCATAGAGAGCCTTCTGCATCACGCCCGGACGCACCGTGGCCATCTGCGGGCGGTGCTCAGGATTGACGATCGTGGCGACGATGTTGCCACCGAAGGCGGGACGAATCTGATAGAGGAGTCCATCATAGTGCTTTCCGGCCTTGCGGTCGTCGAAGTCGCCGATCTCCAGTTCGGTACAGTCGGCGGTCAGTCCGCTCGTCAGCGACGACGACACGCGCGGTCCCAGGTCGCGTCCGATGACCGTGGCACCCATCAGCGCGATCTGCGGCTGCTCCTTCTTGAAGAGGTTGACCAGGATGTCGGTATGGGGAGCGGAGGTGTAGGGGAAGAGACCCTCGCCGTCGAAGACAAACAGTTTGTCCACACCATACGGCAGGATCTGCTCCTCGACCTTTCCCTTGATGTCCTTTCCGGCTACGATGGCGTGGAGCTCCACGCCCTGCTGATTGGCCAGTTTGCGGCCCTTGGTGAGCAACTCCTGTGACACCTCGGCCACCTTCGTGCCCTCTATCTCGCAATAAACAAATACGTTATTCATCTTGTCGTTTGTCTTAGCCAATAATCTTTTCGTCCAACAATTCCCTTACGAGGCTCTCGATATCCTTGTCCTCGCCGGTCAGCGTCTTGCTCTCCTTGGCCTGGAAGACGATGTTCTTCACGGCCTTGACCTTGGTGGGCGATCCGCTGAGACCACACTGTGAGGGGTCGCCATCGACATCGGCCACGCTCCACTGGTGGAGCGTCAGGTAGGGGCGCTCCTCATAGAGCTTGCTCCAGGGCTCCTCGCCCGTGCGCTCCATGGGGCAGGTGGCATATTTGTACTTCATCACGAGCTTGGCGTTGCACGGGCGGCACGGGGCAGCCGATCCATTGACGGTGACGACGACGGGCAGCGGAGCCTCCACCGTCTCCACACCTCCGTCGATATGGCGGATCGTGGCCTTGCCCTCCTCCACCTTGAGGATCTCCTCAGCATAGGTCACCTGGTTGAGCCCCAGCTTCTGTGCTACCTGCGGGCCCACCTGGGCCGTGTCGCCGTCGATAGCCTGTCGGCCACCGATGACGATATCCACATCGCCAATCTTTTGGATGGCCGTGGCCAGTGCATAGGATGTGGCCAGCGTATCGGCACCTGCGAAGAGGCGGTCCGTCAGCAGCCAGCCAGTATCGGCACCTCGGTACAATCCCTGGCGAATGATCTCGCCCGCGCGCGGAGGACCCATCGTCAGCAGGCCTACCGTGCTCCCCGGGTGCTGCTCCTTGAGGCGCAAGGCCTGCTCCAGCGCATTAAGGTCTTCGGGATTGAAGATGGCGGGCAAAGCGGCGCGATTCACCGTTCCTTCGGCCGTCATCGCATCTTTGCCCACGTTTCTCGTGTCGGGTACTTGCTTGGCAAGTACAACAATCTTTAAACTCATAAATCCTGTATGTGTTACTTATTTTCTTATTTCTATCTTATCCTCCAGTCTTTTCACCGTTTTGTATTCCACCAAACCGCTATTCGTGAAACAACCTGAGTGATGTATCCTAAAAGAACCGCTGCAAAGGTAGTTATTTTCCCCGTTATGGGCAAACATTGTGCACAAAAACGCAAAAGATGTGCACAAATCGGGGCAAATGTGTAAACAAAATCCCTCATTTTGGGAAGAAGCCGACCGACTTTCTTGCCAAAACGAGGGATTTGAGACTTTATTCCAACGGCGCCCCATCGCCAGTAGGGCTATATGGTTCGACTACACGAGCGACTATATGAGCGACTATTTAGAGCGGCTATTGGAGCAGCTTATAGGGTTCGACAGCTTATACGAGGGTAGCCACCACCTCCTCGCGCGACTGCGGGAGCAGGTCGATGACCGGTATCTCGGGCAGGGTGTAGCATCCCGGGGTCAGTCGGAAGGAGGCGCGGGCCACACCGACCAGGATCTGCGCCGTGAGCGCCGGGTTGTTGATGCTCATGTCGAAGGACATGCGCTGGTTGGGCGTCTTGCCGCTCGTGCCCTTGCGGGTGAGGTGTACGCCGTGGCCCATATCGCGCACGTCGTCCACCGACTTCACGGCGAAGACGTGGAGCTCGTCGTGGGCAAAGTAGTCGTCAGCCTTGAGTTCCGCCTCGACCTGCGCCACGGTGTAGCCGTCCTCCAGTTCCACATAGACCATGCGGCGATGGATGCCCTCGCCCAGGGGGATGGTCATGGAGAGCGCGTTCTTGACGCCCTTCTTGGAGCGAGCCACGACGCTGTGGCCCATCGACATACCCGGACCGAAGTTGGTGTAGGTGAGGCCCTTCGGGGCGAGAGCCTCCAGGAGCACGCGCACCACGGAGTCGCTTCCCGGGTCCCATCCAGCGGCGATGACGCTGACGCGGCCCGCCTTCTTGCAGTTTTCCATCTGTCGCGTGCGGTATTCGAGGATGCTGGTGTGGATGTCGAAGCTATCGACGGTGTTAATGCCCAGGGCCACCAGGCGCTCGGCGTAGTCGGGGCAGGAGCGCGTCGGCGTGCAGAGGAAGGCCACATCGACCTCCTTGAGCTTCGTGATGTCGTCGACCACCTCGTAGGGGGTCAGTTCGAGTGGTTTGTCCTTGTCACCCTGACGGCGTACAACGCCTGCAATCTCAAAATCGGGGGCAGCCTCAAGAGACTCGACCGTGTAACGTCCGATGTTGCCGTAGCCAACTACGGCGGCTCTGATTTTCTTCATAGGTCATTAACTTTTTGTTATTCTGCAAACAATTTTCGCCGACAAAAGTACTTTTTTTCCATGAAACGAAACGTCACCGACTTGTTTTTTTAACAAAAATACCTACTTCTTGTCATAAATCAAGCATCCGAAGTTTTGAGCCTCACCACTCGTTGTCATCAAATCGTAACCCGCAAAGCGCGCCGCGTTCCACATTTTTTGCCTAACTTTGCCCCCGATTCATGAACATATCGCAAATATGGAAAACAAGCATTGTCGCATACTGGTGGTCGACGACGAGGCCGACCTCTGCGAGATTCTTCAGTTCAACCTGGAGGCGGAGGGCTACCGGACCGACGTGGCCTACTCCGCCGAAGAGGCGCTGACGCTGGACATTGCCGCCTACGACCTGCTGCTGCTGGACGTGATGATGGGCGAGATGTCGGGGTTCGAGATGGCCAAAAGAGTGAAGGACAACCCGCTGACGAAGCAGACACCCATCATCTTTCTGACCGCGCGCGACACGGAGGACGACACCGTGGAGGGCCTCAACCTCGGCGCTGACGACTACATCTCGAAGCCTTTCTCGCTGCGCGAGGTGCTGGCCCGTGTCAAGGCGGTGCTGCGCCGCACGTCGCAGGAGGCGGAGGCGCAGGACGAGGAGGGCGTGATCCGCTTCCAGGGACTCGTCCTCGACGACAACCGCAAGGAGGTGTGGGTCGATGGGGAGCACGTCGCGCTCACGCGCATCGAGTATTCGCTGCTCCTGATGATGCTGGAGAACAGGGGGAAGATTCTGAGCCGCCAGCAGCTCATCAATCATGTGTGGCCCCACGACGTGATCGTGCTCGACCGCACCGTGGACGTCAACATCACGCGGCTGCGCCGCAAGGTGAAGGCCTACGCCGAGCATATCGTGACGCGACAGGGATTCGGCTACGGATTTGAGGTGAAGATCAACTGACGGGATGATGGGAGACGGAAGGATGAGACAGAACAACCAAGAGACTACGCAAGGGAACATCCAAGGGACTACTCAAGGGACTACTCAAGGGAACATCCAAGGGAACATCCAAGGGACTACGCCAGGGAACAACCAGCAGACTACGCAAGGGGACAACCAAGGGACCGCCCAGGGGCCCACGGGGCTTCCTCCCTTCGCGCCGCTGCGCTCGCGCATCCCCGTGGGAATGCGCCTCTACCTCGGGGTGCTCTCCATCTTCCTGCTCTTTGCCTTCACCTTCATCGTCTATCAGCAGCGACGGGAGAAGGACTACAAGGTGTCGGTGCTCGACGCGCGCCTCCAGGACTTCAACGTGCAGATGAGCGAGGCCATCACCTCGTCGCCGAAGGACATCAAACCGTTCATCGACCGCTACATCGTCGACAACGACATGAGGGGGCTGCGCGTGACGCTCATCCGTCCCGACGGCACGGTCTTCTACGACACGTGGCAGAAGGACCTGAGCCACATCCACAACCACGCCAACCGCCAGGAGGTGCGCCAGGCCCTCGACGACGGCAGCGGCCATGCCATCGAGCGCAAGAGCGCCACCGTGCCGCAGGCTTTCTTCTACTCCGCCACCTATTTCCCCTCCCACCGCTACATCGTCCGCAGCGCCCTGCCCTACAACGACAACCTCGCCAGCGTGCTCAACACGGACAAAAACTATCTTTGGTTCTCGCTCGGCGCCGTCGTGCTGCTGACGCTCCTGCTCTACAACTTCACGCGCCGACTGGGCAACAACATCACCAAACTGCGCCTCTTCGCCTCGCGGGCCGACCACAACGAGTCGCTCGACATCAAGGACCTGGCGGTCTTTCCCAACGACGAGCTGGGCGACATCGCCGAGCGCATCATCAAGGTCTATAAGCGCTACCAGCGCACGCGCAGGGAGCAGGACGAACTCAAACGCCAGCTCACCCACAACATCGCCCACGAGCTGAAGACGCCCGTGGCGAGCATCCAGGGCTACCTGGAGACGCTCATCAACCATCCCACGATCGACGAGAAGACGCGCCAAATGTTTTTCGACCGCTGCTACGCGCAGAGCCAGCGGCTCTCCTCGCTGCTGGCCGACATCTCGACGCTCAACGTCATGGACGAGGTGAAGGACCTGCACGGCAAGGAGACGGTGGACATCGCGCGGATGGTCCGGGAGATAGAGCAGGAGACGGCATTGCAGTTTCAGCAAAGGCAGATGAGGCTCCTCGTCTCTCTGCCCGCCGAGCTGACGGTGAGGGGCGTGAGGAGCATGATCTACAGTATCTTCCGCAACCTCATCGACAACGCCCTGGCCTATGCGGGAGAGGAGACGACCGTCTATGTCAAGGCTCATGCCGAGGACAACTATTGGCAGTTTACCATCGCCGACACGGGTCGCGGCGTCCCCGAGGAGCATCTGCCGCGCCTCTTCGAGCGCTTCTACCGCGTCGACAAGGGACGAAGCCGGTCGCTCGGAGGCACAGGACTGGGGCTCGCCATCGTCAAGAACGCCGTCATCCTCCACCGCGGCAGCATCCGCGTCAGCAACCGCGAGGGGGGCGGACTGCAGTTTGACTTCTCCCTGGCCAAGGAATAAAAAAAACAAAGGTCAGCAGGGAAACAACTAAACAACAAGTACAACGCTTCGCGAGGAGGCGGAGGAGGAAGTGGGGGAGGCCTTAACGTAACATGTAACATGTAACATGTAACATGTAACAATGCGACTCCATGCGACCAATGCGACGTGTATCTGAGAAGAACGCTTACACGACTTGTCAGCGCTTCGCGAGGAGGCGGAGATGGAAGTGGGGGAAGCCTTAACGTAACATGTAACATGTAACATGTAACAATGCGACTCCATGCAGGATGAGGCATAAAGAAGAAAGCGGTCTGCCGCGCGGCGTTGTAACCGTATTGTAACGCGATAGCAAAAAGTTTGTAGCATCGTCGGCGTAACTTTGCACCCGAAGAAATTAACAAACATAACATTTACAACACATGGAGACCATTTATCTGTGTATCGTCATCTTCCTGCTCTGCCTGGCCGTCTTCGACTTGTTTGTCGGCGTGAGCAACGATGCGGTCAACTTCTTGCAATCGGCCGTCGGCGCCCGCGTGGCGTCGTTTCGCACCATCCTCATCATTGCCTCGGTGGGCGTGATGCTCGGCGCCGTGATGTCCTCGGGCATGATGGACGTGGCCCGCCACGGCATCATGATGCCGGCCCACTATTCCTTCCACGAGGTGATGACCATCATGCTGGCCGTGATGGTGACGGACATCATCGTGCTCGACGCTTTCAACACGCTCGGCATGCCCACCTCCACCACCGTCTCGCTCGTCTTCGAGCTGCTGGGCGGCACGGCGATGCTCGCGCTGCTCAAGGTGATGGGCGACCCCACGCTGGAATACGCCGACCTGATCAACTCGGACAAGGCCTTGCAGGTCATCATCGCCATCTTCGTCTCGGTGGCCATCTCCTTTGTCATCGGCATGGTGGTGATGTGGCTGAGCCGCATCGTCTTCACGTTCCACTACTCGAAGCACAGCCGCTATAGCATCGCCATCTTCGGCGGCATCGCCTTCACGGCCCTCTCCTACTTCATCTTCATGAAGGGCATGGGCAAGAGCCCCTACCTGCCCGAGAACCTGCGCGACTACATCGAGGACCACACCAACTGGCTGCTGCTCTGCACCTTCCTCGTCTCTACCGTCGCGATGCAGGCGCTCCACCTGCTGCGCGTCAACATCTTCAAGTTCACGGTCCTCATGGGCACGTTTGGCCTCGCCATGGCCTTTGCCGGCAACGACCTTGTCAACTTCATCGGCGTGCCGCTGGCCGGCCTCGACTCCTACCAGGACTTCACGGCCCACGCCCACGGCGAGACCATCGACACCTTCATGATGTCCTCGCTGATGGAGAGCGCCACGACGACGCCCCTCTACCTGATCCTGGCGGGCCTGGTGATGATCTTTGCCATGGCCACCTCCAAGAAGGCGCAGCACGTCATTCAGACCTCCGTCGACCTCTCCCGCCAGGACGAGGGCGACGAGATGTTTGGTTCGAGCCGCGCCGCCCGCGCCATCGTGCGCTGCTCCCAAAACCTGATCGAGGGCGGCAAGCGCCTCTTCCCCGCCGGCCTGCGCCGCTGGGTGGGCACGCGCTTCAACACCAACGAGGTGGAGCTCCAGGACGACAAGGCCGCCTTCGACGTGGTGCGCGCCGCCATCAACCTGGTCATCGCCTCCATGCTCATCCCCTTCGGCACCAACCACCAGCTGCCGCTCTCCACGACCTACGTCACCTTCATGGTGGCCATGGGCACGAGCCTGGCCGACCGCGCCTGGAGCCGCGAGAGCGCCGTCTTCCGCGTCACGGGCGTGCTGAGCGTCATCGGCGGCTGGTTTATCACGGCGGGCGTGGCCTTCATCGCCTGCGCCCTGGTCTGCCTCGCCATGTGGTTTGGCGGCGTCGTCGTGCAGTGTGGCTTCATGGCGCTCGTGGTCTTCCTGCTCTACCGCAGCAACCGCCAGTACAAGGCGAAGAGCGCCAAGGCCAAGCAGGAGGACGACACTTTCCGCCTGATGATGCGCACGCGCGACCCGGAGCTGGTCTGGGAGATGCTGCGCAGCCACGTGCGCGACACGCAGAGCACGGTCTGCAAGTATATCATGGAGCAATACAACGGCATCGTCGAGGCCTTTGCCACGCAGAACGTGCGGGCGCTGCGGCAGAGCCAAAAGAGCATGCGCCGCGAACTGGACCTGCTGAAGAAGTATCGGCGCCAGGAGATGCTGGGCCTGCGCCGCTCGCCCATGGACCTGGCCATCGAGCGCAACACGTGGTTCCACGTCGGCATCAACAGCGACCAGCAGTACGTCTACACGCTGCGCCGCATGCTCGCCCCCATCAAGGAGCACGTCGACAACAACTTCAACCCGCTCCCGAAGGCCTACGAGACGGAGTATGAGCCGATACGCCGCAGGGTCAACGAACTGATGCGCGCCACCTACGAGCAAATCTCCACGGGACAGTACGCCAACTACCGCGCCACGCTGGCCGAGGCCGACGGCTGCAAGGACGACTTGTCGCTCGTGCGCAAGGAGCACCTCAACCGCATGCAGAAGAGCCACGGCACCAAGATGATACAGGTGGACCTGGTCTATCTCAATCTCCTGCAGGAGACGCAGCAGCTGCTGAGCGTCATGCGCCACCAGTTGCGGGCCGCCAAGAAGTTTATGGAGGAGGGCCAGGGCCAGCTCCAAAGTCTCGGCGACTGATCGCCGGGGCTGCACGAGAACCGCAGAGAGCGCGTAGGGGGTAGCCTTCCCTCATCCCCCCTGCCCTCTTTGCTTCCCAAGCAAACAGGTATAGATTGCATTTTTTGGGATAACCATCAGGGCACCCGTCTTCTGCCGACGAGTGCCTTTGTTTGTATGGATCATGCTGAAATCCTTAACGGCATGATGACATGATGACATGACGGCGAGACGGCTTGATAGCCTAACTTACTAGATGTAGACTATGTTTTACCAGGCAGCTTTATATCATTTTTCAAATAAAAGACGCAAAAAAAATCATTTTACCCAGAGAAACAAAATTAATACAGTTAAAATATTCAAGTTTCGCAAGTTCCTTAGCTTGCTATCTTTAGTTCATAAATCTGTAT
>ENA-OPWL01000659-OPWL01000659.1-human-gut-metagenome-genome-assembly--contig:-NODE-659-length-16968-cov-2.629457_pt1 | contig 16968 bp, 16 predicted proteins | sample MGYA00241508_ERZ502008 | MGnify/ENA primary metagenome ERZ502008 (study PRJEB25962, sample SAMEA2043046) | human gut metagenome | biome: human gut; feature: human-associated habitat; material: faeces... | reverse complement strand
AATAGCTTCTATTTTCGGAAGTGGGATGCTCTATGCTGCCCGGACTTTCCTCTCGTCTTACCATGAAGACCAGCGACACGCCGGGGCACTGCTTTCTGTATCTTACTAAAGTGCAAAGGTACAAAAAACTTTCGAAAAGAAAAGGACTTTTCTTACTTATTTTCTATATTTCAATCCTATAAGGATAACAAAAGCCCTCTTATCAGTACACAAAAAGGGCTTTAGCAAGACTATTTTGTTAATAGTTTTTTGCACATTACAAAATATTAATTCCATATTTACAACTATGTATATCAAGCAAAGTATTGAATATTTGTAAATTTAGGCACATTCTTGTTTAAGAGCCGTTAATATGTTAATTTGGAATGTTAAAACGGGATAAAAATACATGTATAATTGACTGTTTCTCGTTTTTTGCACCTATATTTGCAATCGAAATGAAAAGTTGGCAACGCCAACAAAGCAAACATTAAAATTAACAACAAAAAATTATACATTATGAGAAAAGTAAGCAAATATGTTTTGGCTGTGCTCTGCATCAGCTCACTCGCATTCTCAGCAGGCGCATTCATGAAAGTCAATGCAGCCGCACCATCAGTGACTTCGGCCGCTCCTGGTCAACCAGTAGATTTAACCTATGCTGCCGAAAAGGCTCTGCCAGCAGTTGTCCATATCAAATATGTACAGAACTCAAAGGTACAGACAGTAGATGTTCAGAGCAATCCGTTTGGAGATTTCTTCGATCCATTCGGTTTCTTTGGCAACCCTGGCGGTGGACAAGGCGGAACACGCAAACAGAAAGTGCAGACTCCCAAGAGAGAAGCTACAGGCTCTGGTGTCATCATCAGCAGCGACGGATATATCGTCACCAACAACCACGTGGTAGAAGGAGCTGACGAACTGACGGTAACACTCAACGACAACCGCGAATTCTCTGCACGCATCATTGGTACAGACAAAAGTACAGACCTTGCCCTGATAAAAGTCAACGCGAAAGACCTCCCTACTCTTCCTATTGCCAACAGCGACAACGTCAAGGTTGGCGAATGGGTCATTGCAGTAGGCAATCCTTTCGGTCTGAACAACACTGTCACAGCAGGTATCATCTCTGCAAAGGCTCGCTCGTTAGGTGCCAACGGTGTGGAGAGTTTCATACAGACTGATGCCGCCATCAATGCTGGAAACTCAGGCGGTGCACTGGTCAACACACAGGGCGAGCTGGTAGGTATCAACGCCATGCTCTACTCGCAGACTGGTTCATACGCAGGCTATGGTTTCGCCATTCCTACCTCTATAATGAATAAGGTAGTAGACGACCTGAAGAAATATGGCAGTGTACAGCGCGTGATGCTCAGCATTCAGGGAAGCGATGTGCTCAACTACATCAACTCGCAGAAGGAAAATGGCAAAGAAGTTGATTTAGGCACCAATGAAGGTGTATATGTTGCCAAAGTGGATGAGGACGGAAACGGAGCCGACGCAGGCTTGAAGGAAGGTGACATCATAACCAAGGTAGACGGCAAGAAGGTGACCAAGATGGCTGAACTCCAGGAAGCCCTCAACGGCAAACGCCCTGGCGACAAACTCTCTATCACCTACTTACACAACAAGAAGAGCTACACCAAGAGCATCACACTCAAAAATGCTCAAGGCAACACTTCGGTCATCAAGAGTGCCGATCTGGATGTATTGGGTGGAACCTTCCGTCCTGTGACAGAAGCACAAAAGAAGGAACTTGGCATCAAATATGGGCTGGAGGTATTGAAGGTTGGAGCTGGCGCACTCAAGGATGCCGGAATTTCGCGCGGACTTATTATCCAGCGTGTAAATGATACCAACATCACCACGCTCGATGACTTGCAGAAGATAGTAAAGAGTGCATCCACAAGCAAGGAGCCAGTACTCTACATTCAGGGTGTATGGCCTACAGGCAAGAAGTCATACTTCGCCGTGCCTCTTCAGAAAGACTAAGCAAAACAAAGTCAATTATTGAGGGGCAAGACCAAGCCTGAGAAATGATAATAAATAAGTAAAACAGTTCTATAAATAAAAAAATAGCAGATATTTTCTCAAATATCTGCTATTTTTTTTGCACATATCGACAAAAAAGCGTATTTTTGCATCTACGAACAAAAAATAATGCTAACCATGAGACAACTGAAAATATCAAAGTCGATAACCAACAGAGAGAGTGCATCACTTGAAAAATACCTTCAAGAAATTGGGCACCAGGATCTTCTCACAGCAGATGAGGAGGTGGAACTGGCTCAACAAATCAAAAAGGGTGACCGCAAAGCACTTGAGAGATTGACGAAGGCCAACCTTAGATTTGTCGTTTCCGTCGCCAAGCAATATCAGAACAAGGGTCTGAGTTTACCCGACCTCATCAACGAGGGAAACCTCGGCTTGATAAAAGCAGCCGAAAGATATGACGAGACAAGAGGCTTCAAGTTCATCTCTTATGCTGTATGGTGGATTAGACAAAGCATTTTACAGGCCATAGCAGAGCAAAGCCGCATCGTACGCCTCCCGCTCAACCAGGTGGGAAGTGTCAATCGTATCGCCCGCGAACTGAACAAGTTTGAGCAGGAAAACGAGCGCAAGCCCAGTGTGGAAGAAATGGCCGACCGCATAGACCTTCCCGAGGAAAAGATCGCAGAGGCGATGAAGATCAATACGCACCATGTAAGCATGGACGCACCTTTCGCCGACGGCGAGGACAACAGCCTGCTTGACTTCCTGCCCAACACCGACTCACCTTCTACCGACAACGTACTCGATCAGGAATCGCTACGAACAGAGATAGGAAGAGTGCTCGATGTTCTCAACGACAGAGAGCAGAAAGTGATAAAAGCTTTCTTTGGCATCGGCATGCAAGAAATGACCCTCGAGGAAATTGGAGACAAATACAACCTCACCCGCGAAAGAGTAAGACAGATTAAGGAGAAGGCAATTCGCAGGCTGAGATACAACACGAAAAGTAAAACGCTGAAGACCTACTTAGGCCAGTAAGCAATATCCATAACAGAAGAAACAGAAAATGAAACTTAGAAAATCAGTATTTGCAGCCATTGCTGCCACATTGCTTATCGCTGTCAGCATGCAGGCCAAAGACGAGATGAAGCGAATTTATATCTTTGGATTTGCATCATCGTTCAACGATTCTATCGTATGCTTCACCGATGTGCAGGCAGTAGACTCTGCCTGGCTCAACAGCAAGAACCACTTCCTGGTAAGCAGAGAAGATTACTCTTACCAGTTGCGCGACTATTTAGAGGGAGAAGGTTACAAACACCCCACCTGCATGGTAAGCTACAGCACAAACCTGAAAAAGCTGACCAAGAAATATAACAAAATGCGCAACAGCTATACCGCTCAACCCAAAAAATCCAAAAACAAAAGCGGTATGATAGAGGATGCAGCACCAAAATATCAGGTTAAAATCATCGGTATGGACCGTTTCATATTCTCGGGGATTAAGCCCGACTATGAGGTCAACGAAGAGGTGGCTCAGAAGCCAGCCAAGAAGATTAAGGCAAAAGACGCACTGAAACAACAAAAGAAAAAGAAGCGTAATGCAAAATGAGAACTTCTTTAGCATAGCCGAACTCGACATCAAGATCTGCTTTGCCGAGTCACCATTCAACGGCATGCATCTTATCCCATCATTAGAACCCTTCAGAGAGAAAAATCTGAAGGGTGAACTTTTTTTTCAACTCTCGGTTGACGATACCCTGAGCCCCTACCCAAAGGAAAAGCGCAAACGCATCAGAGCCTTTGATACTGGAAATGGAAACACCATCGTCGATAAACTCGACAATGGCGGATACCAGTATATCATCAAGGACATACAAGGTGCCAACTGCTGCCTGTTGCTGACCAATAAAGACTTCAGCGACTGCCAATGCGCACTGAACGGTAACTACAACATGCGAAAATTCGGACTCAACAATGCCCTGATGCTCATCTTTGCCTTTGCAGGAAGCAAGATAGAAACACTCTTGCTGCATGCATCACTTGTAAGGCAAAACGGATATGGCTATGCCTTCATTGCCAAGAGCGGAACGGGAAAGAGCATGTGACTGCGCTATCTGTCGGGGTGCGACTTGATGAACGACGACAACCCTATCCTACGAATCATAGACGATACACCTTATATATATGGTAGTCCCTGGAGCGGAAAGACACCATGCTATCGCAACGTAAAAGCAAAACTCGGTGCCATCACCCGCATAGACCGCGCACAAAAGAACTATGTGGAAAAGCTAACACCAGCAGAAGCCTTTGCATCCATACTGCCATCTTGTTCTTCTATGAAATGGGATCTGGATATTTTCAACAATATCTGCAATACCATCAGCCATCTTGTTGAGCTGTCGGATATCTACACCTTGCACTGCCTTCCCAATCGCGAGGCTGCCATTGTATGCAACCAAGCCATCAGAAAAGCATAACCCCATTCTGTATAAGATTTTATATGATGAAAGAGACTACATTACAAGTAACGGAAATACAGTTTCCTAATGCGCAGCTACTGCCCGAAATCATAAAGTTGCTTAATGAGGGACACACTGTCACCCTGCAGCTCAGGGGCTTTTCCATGCGTCCATTCCTGGAAGACAAGCGCGACAAAGCCCTGCTTGCCAAACGCGAGATATACAATATCGGTGACCCTGTATTGGCAGAAATCAGTCCTCGCCACTATGTACTGCATCGCATCATCAAAATTGAGGGCGAGGACGTCACACTGATGGGCGACGGAAACCTCACAACAGAAAGTTGCAAGATGAAAGACATCAAGGCTATAGCTGTGGGATTCTACAGAAAAAGCCATCAAACACTCGACAGAATTGACGGCAGGAAATGGAGAATCTACTCTGCCATCTGGACTGCCTTGTCGCCTTGCCGAAGATATTTGCTGGCCTTTTATCGCAAGATATGGATTCCGTTTTTCGGAATCATGTAATACAAGTAGTATAAGTGAAAGAGTTGAAAAGAATCTATTTTCTAAACTCCTTCACTTCTTCTTTTATACGTTGAATTTACACCTTATTCTATTATCTCAGCCTGTTTCCATTGGTCTACCAACAGCCGAGCATCACGAGTGGCAGTTTCCTCATCCACCTCGTACATTTCTATCAACAGATCAACCAGGTCTTTCACCTCAAAGTCTTTTCCCTGAATGCTGTTCCACAAGTAAGCAGAACTTTCATTCATGCTGATGATATTGCTGAAATCAATATTCTCCTCGCCTTCTGCCACGAGAATGTTTTCCCCACAAACAGTACGAAGATTGAATCCGTTCTTAGCTTTCATACTCTAATCGTCTTTATTTCATATTGTCGTTAAACCAATTCACAATCTGGCGCAAGAGATGTCTGCGGCTGTTGCCTCCATATATGCCATGATTACGATTGGTATAATATATCTCCTTAAAGTCCTTGTCTGCCTGAACTAAAGCCTCGGCATACTCGAATGTATTCTGTGGATGAACATTATCATCAGCCATGCCATGACACATAAGCAAAGCTCCATGCAAGTTGTCAACACGCTCTATGGGATTGGTCAGATAGCCAGCGGCATTCTCCTGAGGTGTACGCATATAGCGCTCAGTATACACCGTGTCATAATAGCGCCAGTTGGTGGGAGGTGCCACAGAAACACCTGCCTTGAATACAGGACGGCCCTCACTCATACTCATCAGTGTGCAGAATCCACCAAAGCTCCAGCCCCAGATACCGATGCGGTTTTTATCTACGAAAGGAAGACCGCCTAAATAAAGAGCTGTCTCTACCTGATCTTTTGCCTCTAAGTCACCCAGTCTGAGATAAGTACATTTCTCAAAGGCTGCTCCTCTGCCTCCAGTGCCACGACCATCTACACAAACGACAATATATCCTTCCTGGGCCAGATAATAGTCGAAGGCTCCTCCATTACCCATACTTCCTGTACTCCATGCATCCTTTACCTGCTGGTTACCCGGACCAGAATACTGGAACTGTATAACGGGATATTTCTTGTTGGCATCAAAGTCTACAGGTTTCACCATCCATCCATCCAGTTTCACTCCCTCGGATGTGGTGAAAGAGAAAGGTTCACGCTTTCCCCAATTATACTGGGCAACCTTGTCGAGCAACTCCTTATTGTCCTCCAACACTCTTACCACCTTTCCACGATTGGTACGCGAGGTGAAGACATAAGGATGACTGTAACTGCTCCAAGTATTGAAGAAATAACGATAATCACCCGAGAATATGGCAGCATTGTTTCCACGTGCATCGGTAAGTCTTTCGGTCGTGCCGTTGGCATGTGCCACATAGACCTGTCTGTCGTGCGGACTCAACATGCTTGACTGGAAATAGATATCACCCGTTTTCTCATTCATGCCATATACATCAGTCACCTCATAGTCACCCTTTTCTACCTGGCGAATCAACTTTCCCTTAATGTCGTACAGATAAAGATGCATAAAGCCGTCGCGATCACTGGGCAGCAAGATGTACTTATTGCCTACACGAGTCCATTCCACCACTTCTTCCTTCACATACTTGGGCACACTCTCTTTAATCACCAGCTTCGCCTCACCCGTAAAAGGATTGAAAGAATAAAGATTCAGTTCGTCCTGATGTCTGTTCATCGTAAAGGCTATCATACTCTTGGCATCAGGAGCCTGCTTTACGCGAGGAATATAACCGTCCGAAGCCAAAGGTACATTCATGCGTACTGTCTTGCCGGCTTTCACATCATAACTCCAAAGGCTCACCACAGAGTTGTCCTGACCAGCCTTGGGATACTTATAGGAATATTCACCTGGATAATCGGCATACTGTTTCAAGGCAGGCTTCTGACCGCAGAACAACTGCAGGGAGTAAGTCTTCACCTTCGACTCATCATAACGAATCCAGCTGAGTGCAGTTCCGTCAGCATTCCAAGCAAAAGCCTTATTGAAACCAAACTCTTCTTCGTTCACCCAGTCAGGGATACCATTAATGATTTCATTGAACTTGCCGTCGTTTGTAACCTGTACCTCCTTCTTACCATCTGTGATAAAAAGATTGTTCTCTCTTACAAAAGCCACATGGCGGGAGTCTGGTGACCATGTAGCCACCTGCTGGTTCTCTCCATCCGACAACTTGAGCAAAGACTTGCTGGCAATGTCGTAAATGAAATACTCTGCTGTAAAAGAACGGCGATAAATACTTTTACGCTTGGTAAGAATGAGCATTCGCTTTCCGTCAGGACTCAGTTCGTAACCATCTACCGACTCAAAGGGAGCCTTGCATACTGCGGCATCAAACAAGACTGTCACCTGCTTGCCAGTCTTAAACGAATAACTCACGATTTGACTTCCATCGTTGCTGATAGAAGCATACAGGTCGGTGCCTTCTATCGGATTCACTCCACTGACATAAGAAGCTGTAAAACATCTCGAAGTAATATCCTCCAAGTCCAACTTCTCAGCTGCCTGTATAGATGACACCATCATAAAGGTTGCTATAAATATAATAAGTTTCTTCATAATCAGTCTTTGTGCAATGCCTTGATAGGCGAATCATCCTTGCACTCCAGCAACTGCCGTACGGTTATCTTTGGATTACGCTTCAGATAACTGCTGATGGTCTTTACATAACTTGTGGTAAAGACTTCCTTGTTCATCGCCTTATTCACCACCCACATGATTTTTCCCATGTGAAGGTCTCGGTCAAGCTGCGAACGATTATCAAAATCATCCATAGGATAAATGCTCAACAGATAGAAGGTAAGGCAATCCGGAACAATATAAGTTCGTGACATGGTAGCCCGTTGCTGGGCTGTATAAAATTTCTTGTATAGCGGATACTCGCTGCCCATATACTTGTCAAGCGAAATTCCTACAGAGTGTTCACCCACCACGATACTCTGGTCGAGCGCTCCTATCTGTGCATAGAAAGAAGGCTGCTGCAACTCTGGCATCCAGACGTTCAAACGATTCCTTCAACTGCTGGTTGATATCATCCATATTGGCATACTCAGCCTCAGCATCGGCAATAAGCGCCTGCAGAGTAGAATCCTGATAGAACATCAGAAACCGATTGCTGATATTGGCATCAGTAATCGTGCCCAACTGAAGCATCTTCTCTATCAACGTACGTGTTTCTATCGGATAATCGGTATTCATCTGCTGCAAGGCAGAGAAATCTCCTGTTGTCAGATAACGACTTTCCAAACGATCATAGCGCTGTACGGAAAGTACAGCAGCCTCTGCTTCCTCATTCGGCTTAAACTTGAGTTCACAAGCCGAACAAAGAAGAAGCGTCACCGCCATGAATGCCATATATTTAAAAATATTTTTCACTTTGTCGCTATCTATTAACATTACGTGTGCAAAAATACTAAAAAATGTGATAAAAACAAAGTGTTTTTACTAATATTTTTAAACAAAAAGAACAATAATGAACAATTTTGGTGTATTTTTGCTCATTATTGCCCTTTTGTGTAGTCATTATCGTATATTATAATACACTTGCACAGGTTCTTCGTTCAGTTTCTTCCAGTCTTTCAACCATCGATACCACTCTTTCTCACCCTTGAAGCCATAGGTCTCATTGGCGCTAGTATAAGCCAGCTTGTAACTCAGCTTGTTGCCTGAAGGACGAACCACCTGTGTGTAGCAGTCTTTATTGGCAGGCACCTCTTTCACCAGCGCAGCCTGCGGCACATAGATACCCAAGCCCACTGTCTCCAGTTTGTGCTTGCCGTCATCCTTGCCCGTTGGCCAGTCACTGCCATAGCAGCCTCTTAAGCCCTTGCCGTCAGTATATTCGCTGGAACCTTTCACATTGATCAATCCTGTAGCAAACTGATAATCCGACACATCTTTGTTAAAGAACACGTCGACATCAAAATCACGATGCCCCGCATAGATGGTATAACGTATGGTGGCATTGACAGGTTTGATTCCTGGAGCTGGAGTCCAGCCATTGTCTACTACCTCAACAATGGCTCTTACAGGACCTTCCGAGATAACTCTCTGTTCTTGATACATTACATTGGTCAGCAATACTTGGTTCTCTCCATCCCAGCCACGGAGGGCACCCAAGCCATAGGTATTGCCCACCCACAGGCAGTCATCACCCGAGCCACCCTTCAACTGTTCCTCAGAAGGATAGAACTGCGTATCACGAATCACCAGTCCCTTGTTCACCTTACCATATAGGTCGATAGTCTGTCGATGGTCGAAGTACACACGCATGGCTACCAATTCGCTTTCAAAACATACGCCATGGGAGTGGACATAATGGTAAGGATCCTTGGTCTTCTTGTCAAATGAGATACTGCGCATATAGATATCCTGCGCATTTTTAGCCAGTTTTTTATTTCGGCTTGGCAATACCAGTTCGGCAAAGGTACGGGCAGGATAGGCAGTCTGGTCCCCTTCCTGCAATAACTGCACGCTTACCTCCTTGGTTTCCTTCTTGTCAAGGTCGACAAGAAAGCATAACTCATCGTTCACACAGTCACGGTCGATGTCATCCAACTGCGAAGGTACCTCCTTGCCGTCTACTGTTACTACAGCCTTTTTGACATCTCCCCACTGACGGATATCAATAACCACAGGCACATCCTTACGTGCCTCTTTTGAAGGATTGGTCACCGTCACATGGACCGGCGCCTGAGCTTGCGCTCCTAAACAAAGAAACGCAGCCAGCAACATGAATAGTTTTTTCTTCATCTTAGATTTTATTTTGTAGTTTGTTTATCGATTTTCGAAAGTTCAAGCCACAGGAATGTCAGAAGCTCAATTTCGAGAAGACTTTTTTCCCCTTGGCATAGTACTGCCACAATATCGAGCCTTCATACACTTGCGGGACAACACCTTCAACCCTACCCGACTGTATTCGCTGGCGGTCTTCATCAAAATCCTTACGCCAGACTTTGAAAGCCCTTCGCGCCTTGAATATAGCTTTGAAGTCGCCCAAGTTTCTTTTCAGAATCAACATCTCGAATGCAGCCAGATAGTCCAGAAACCATCTAATGAACATCACATGCTGCAGATCCCTGTCATCCAGATTCTTGTAAAGCATAGTCAGATTGTTTCTGAAGTTAAGGAATGTCTTCATAGGATTGCTTTTTGGCAACGTACCACCACCGACATGATAGACTTCACTCTCTGGTATGCAGTATATCTTGCGCCCCATCAGACGCAGGCGCCAGCACAAATCTATCTCTTCATTGTGTGCGAAAAAACGACCGTCAAGCGCTCCGGCATCCCAATAGTCCTTGGCACGTATCATCATGCAGGCACCTGTAGCCCACAACACTTCCTGCTGGTAATCATACTGTCCGTTGTCCCTCTCCACGGTCTCAAAGATACGCCCCCTGCAGAAAGGATAACCATATTTGTCCAAAAAGCCACCACAGGCACCAGCATATTCAAAGCTGTCCTTATCGTATTCTGCCAACAGTTTAGGCTGACAGGCTGCCACCTGCGGATGACTGTCCATAAACTCGATGAGCGGAGTTAGCCAATGATGTGTCACTTCCACATCGCTGTTCAACAGTACATAATACTCAGCTTCTATCTGCTTCAGGGCCTGATTGTAACCTTCCGCAAAACCAAAGTTCTGCTCCAGAACTATAGTCTTCACCTGTGGATACTGTGTCTCCAACAGATGCATAGAGCCATCGGTGGAACTATTGTCAGCCACCCATACCTCTGCATCCTGTCTGGAATATTCCACAACGCCAGAAAGATATTTTGCCAACATCTTCTGTCCGTTCCAATTCAATATAACGATTGCTACCTTTGCCATATCAACCGACAAAGATACAAATTATTAAGCACAAACAGCTTATCTGTGCCGAATAATTAAGTTTTTATAATGATAAACGTTCGCTTACGCGCACCTTTTCTCGTCATGGCAGAGGGAAAGCAAGCTTTACTCTGCTCATTTGACTTAACGAAAACGTTCCATTTCCTGCTTCAATCTGTTGTTGAGCAAATTGGTAAACTCATAGTTCTTCAGTCCCCACTTGGGAGCAATCAGCAGTTCTGCTGGCGACTGGCTCACAAAACGTTCGAGCACCAGATCTTTTCTTAGAAGCTTAATATACCCCACTATGACTTCTATATACTCTTCTACCGTATATACATGGAAAGGATGCTCTGCATACTGTTGAGCAAGACGGGTACCCTTGATAACCTGCATCTGATGTATTTTCAGTATGTCAAGAGGCAACGAAGATATAATAGGAGCCTGACGCAGACTCTCCTCAGCATCCTCGCCGGGAAGACCGATAATAATATGTCCTCCTGTCAATATTCCCCGGACATGCGTCTGCTCCACCGCCTTTCTGCTGCAGGCAAAGTCATGACCGCGATTAATTCGTAAGAGAGTTTCATCATTGGCAGTTTCTATGCCATACTCCACCAGTACAAAGGTGCGTTTGTTCAGCTCTGCCAAGTAATCCAGCAACTCCTCGCTCACGCAGTCTGGACGCGTCCCGATGACTATTCCCACTATATCCTCTACCCGAAGTGCTTCCTCATACATTCTGCGAAGTTCTTCTAACGAGGCATAAGTGTTGGTATAAGCTTGGAAGTAAGCCAGATACTTCATATCAGGATATTTCCTGCCAAAGAAGCGCTTGCCTTCTTCCAACTGTTCGGTGATTGTCTTTTTGCGATTGCAGTAGCTTGGGTTGAAAGTCCGGTTGTCACAATAGGTACAACCGCCACTGGATATTTTCCCGTCCCTGTTAGGACAGGAAAACCCAGCGTCTATAGATATCTTTTGCACTCTGAAGGGAAACTGAGTACGTATCCAGGAGCCAAAGTCGTTGTAATAGTTCATCGCTAAAGGATCTCAGCCTTAAGGGCTGTCTTATCATAATTAAAATCTCCCAGACGAACCTTGATAAGCTGGTTGTCATACTCTTCCTTTGCCAAAGCCGGCGACAGTTCCACACGTACATAGTTCTTGGTAAAGCCATGCATGGCCTTGCCACGTGGCGCTTTCTCAAAGAGTACCTCTGCCTCCGTTCCTATATACTGGGCATAAAAAGCCTGGGTTTTCTCTTCACTCAGTTCGAGCAGACGCTTCGAGCGCAACTTTTTCTCCTTGTCGCTTACCACATAAGGGATACGCAGAGCTGCAGTACCTGGTCGTTCCGAATATGGGAACACATGAAGCTGTGTGACAGGCAGACTCTTCAGGAATTCATAGCATTCCTCAAAACACTCAGGAGTCTCACCACGACAGCCCACCATCACATCCACACCAATAAAGGCATCGGGCATTTTCTCCTTGATAAGGTTTACCTTATGGGCAAAGAGAGCCTTGTCGTAACGGCGGTGCATCAGCTTCAGCACCTCGTCGCTACCGCTCTGCAAGGGGATATGAAAATGCGGCATGAAGGCACGGCTCTCAGCACAATAAGCTATCAAGTCGTCGTCACACAAGTCTGGTTCCAGACTTGATATACGATAACGCTGAATACCAGTCACCTGGTCGAGCGCCTTTACCAAGTCAAGAAAACACTCATGGGTAGTCTGTCCGAAGTCACCAATGTTGACACCAGTAATCACGATTTCCTTTCCTCCTTCGCTTGCAGCCTGCCCAGCCTGCTCAACCAACGAAGCAATACTTGGGTTGCGCGAGTTGCCTCGTGCAAAAGGAATGGTACAGTAGGTACAATAATAGTTACAGCCGTCCTGCACCTTCAGAAAATAGCGTGTACGGTTACCACGCGAACAGGAAGGCTGAAAAGTCTTGATGTCCTTGGTCTTCACGCTGTGATGTTCATGCAGCGCATTCACACCAACTTCTTCCAGTCCTGACTCAAAAGCGAACTTCTGTGCCCAGGCATCGCTGAGATACTGCAACAGATGCGCCTTCTCATTAGCACCCAATACCAGGTCAACACCTTCTATCTTACTTACGTTCTCCGATTCAAGCTGCGCATAGCAACCCGTAACAATAACAAAAGCGCCAGGATTCTGTCGCACCATACGGTGTATAGCCTGACGGCATTTATGATCGGCAACTTCTGTCACCGAGCAGGTGTTGATCAAACAGATGTCTGCACGCTCTCCCTTTTGGGCAGTTATCACGCCCATGTCTTCGAGCATTTTTCCAAAAGTAGAGGTTTCCGAAAAGTTAAGTTTACAACCTAAAGTATAATAAGCAGCCTTTTTGCCTTGAAATGCACTTGTGTCTATCATATAAAGAGTTTGGTGTATATAAACGAAAAAGCCGCCAGACCATAGGTCCAGCGGTGTTTCTCTCATTTTTCGTTCGTTAAGTATACTAATACTTAATTACTTTGCAACTGAATCAGTAGCAGCTGAGTCAACTGTAGCTACAGTATCAGCTGAATCAACAGCTGTTGTATCAACTGAATCTGCAGAGTTTGCATTTGACTTTGTGTTACCACCGCAAGATGCGAAAGAGATAGCTGCAATAGCTACGAACATCAAAACTAATTTCTTCATTTTCTTTGCTTTTTAAATCTGTAAAACAATCATTTGTTTATTAAAACGATGCAAAGGTAAGTATTTTTTTAATACGTTGTTCTTTTTTTTGTGACTTTTTTTAGGGCCTTTTTGTAACTATTTTGTAAATCACTAACAATCAACAACTTACAAACTGCTAACAAAAGTTAAAGTTTTTCTCATGCTCGGCAACAGCCATTTTTTAACACATTTAGCGCTTTTTCCTTGCATCTTCCTTACAGTTCAATTACCTGTCCATCATAACCAAACTGGAAACCTTTCGGCAGCCGTTTGTTGGCAGCATCATGTAAGCCTATATCATGCGTCATGTGGGTAAAGTACACTTTCTCGGCTCCTATCCTTATCGCAAAGCGGATGGCATCGTCCACCAGTTGATGACTGTGATGCGGTTTATCGAATCTCAAGGCATTGACAACGAGCACTTCCAAGCCTTTCAGGTAAGGCAGTTCCTCGTCAGGTATAGTTTTCATATCCGTAATATAAGCAAACTTGCCAAAACGAAATCCGAGGATAGGCATTTTGTCGTGCATCACTTTGACAGGCATCCATTCTATATCACCTATTTTATATATATGATGGGGCTCGATGGTATGCAACTGCAGTTTGGGAGCACCAGGATACAGTTCTTTAGAAGAGGCAGGAAAACAATATGGCATAGTAACAGGCAACGATTTCGTCACACCCTTGTCACCATAGATATTGATATCACCATATTTGCAGAAAGGACGCAGGTCGTCTATTCCCCCTACATGGTCATAGTGTTTATGGGTAATCAGCAACCCATCTATTTTTCTGAAAGGCACTCTGAGCATCTGCTGCCTGATATCCGGACCGGCATCTATCAGCAGCCGAGTGCTCTCTGTCTCTATCATGGCAGCGCTCCGCAGCCTCTTGTCCTTAGGATCAGTACTGCGACACACGTCACACTCACAGCCCAAAGCAGGCACCCCACCCGAGGTACCCGTTCCTAACAGTGTTACCTTCAACATATCTTATTTGTGTATTCTTCAGAATATATTCACTTCGGGATAAATGTCTATACCGAACTTGTTCTTCACATCCTTTTGTACCGTACGACAAAGCGTCACCACTTCCGCTCCTGTAGCTCCGCCACGGTTTACCAACACCAGTGCCTGTTTGTCGTGCACTCCGGCACGTCCAAGGCTCTTGCCTTTCCAGCCACACTGGTCAATCATCCATCCTGCCGGTATCTTCTCATGCTCGGCATCTATGGTGTAATGAGGCATTCCCGGATACAGGGCAGCCAACTCGTCATACTTACCCTTGCCTACAATAGGATTCATAAAGAAACTGCCGGCATTGCCCTGCACATCAGAATCGGGCAGTTTGGCTCGGCGTATTTCTATAATCACCTGGCGCAACTCTTCTGCTGTAGGTTTTTCTATACCTTTGGCTGCCAGAGCGGAATTGATATTGCCATATTCGAGCGAAGGAACGAAAGTACGCGAAAGCTCATATACCACATGCGTGATAAGATACTTGTTGTGCCACTCGTGCTTGAATCTACTCTGTCGGTAACCATATCCGCAGTCTTCGTTCGACAGCCACACCACTTTTCCTGTGGCAACCTCCACCGCTTCCACCTTATATATAATATCCTTGGCCTCTGCTCCGTAGGCGCCAATATTCTGTACAGCACTGGCACCCACCTCACCTGGAATAAGCGAAAGATTCTCTGCTCCATGGTATCCTTGCTTGACGGCATAAGCCACCACATCATCAAACACCTCACCGCTGCCACATTCCAAGAACACCTTGTCTCCCTCTTCGGCTACAACACGAACACCAAGAATGGCTGAGTGAAGCACGGTGCCAGGATAATCCTGCGTAAGCAACAGGTTGCTGCCACCGCCCAAAAGAAGCAAGGGCTCATCAGTCTCACCCAAGGAGGCGACTATCTGCTGAGCCTCTTCAACAGAGGCATACTCCACAAATCGACGGCAACAGGCATCAATACCAAATGTGTTGTGCCCCAACAAGCTATAATTTCTTATATCTTTCATTTCTATATACCTTATTATATATAAAGAGGTGTATTCTCTACTACATATTCAGCTTCATCAGCAACCACTTGCCCTTCACACGACGGAAAGTAAGCTGAGTTTCCATTCCATTGGCAATACCTCTGATAACAAATATCTTCTGGCTGCTCTCCGTATATTTCTGTCCGTAAATGATGTTGTATATCATCCCGTTAGGCAACTTGGGAGCAAAGGCAGGCCATGTTTCCGGTTCGATATCACCCGTCATCGTACTGAAGTCATCATCAGGATCAGGACCAACAAACTTCACAGGATTGTGCAGATGTTGCGACTGGAAGGTGGAATCCGAAGCAAAAGAACCATAAAACTTCAGGAAGCTGGCATTCATATTGGCATACATCGGCTTGTAATTAATCGAAGTCATCATCCATTGACCATTGATACGATTGAACAGGAACTGCTGCACCGTCTTCGTTCTGAAGAACACTTTCTCTACCACCACATGATCGATAGTTGTGTCCTTTACAAGATTCATCTGACGCTGGTTGTCAAATATCAGCGTATAGTAATCCTGTCGCATAAAGAAATGCTCCATTCTCCAATGACGCTTGTCAATGGTCTTCACCACCTTGTCGTGTCTGTAGACAGGCAGAGGAAAGTGTACACGTTTCAACTGAAGCTTTCGGTTGGCGGCAAAATTAAAGATAAAGTCATCAAACAACTCATCTGCCGCCTTTGGCATAGGAGTTTCCTCTATCAGAGCCTCAGTAGAGTCCATAGCCTGTGTGTCTGCCACTAAGGTGTCAGTATTTGCGGAATCTGCAACAGCAGCCGGTTTTTTGTCAGAACACCCTGTTGCAGAAAATCCAATGATGGTCAGTGCCGCCATGAAGACGGCAATAAAAGAAAGTTTTTTCATAAACCAACCTGTTTTTCTCAAATTTTTGCATGCAAAAGTACACATTTCTTTTGAGATATTTCATATTTCAACCGAAAAATGTTATCTTTGCACACAAATTAGACTTAATTAAGTTAGAAATATGTTATTAGAGAAAATAGAAGGACTCTTGAAGGAAGTCAGCGCACTGACAGCAAAGAATGCCGAAGAGGTGGAGCAGCTTCGCATCAAGTACCTAAGCAAGAAGGGCGAAATCAATGCCCTTATGGCAGACTTCCGTACAGTGGCTGCCGATCAGAAAAAGGCTATTGGCGTTAAGATCAACGAGTTGAAGCAGGTTGCCCAAAACAAGATCAACGGTTTGAAGGAGCAGCTCGAAGAGGCAGAAGCCTCAAGTGACGACATCGATTTGACCCGTACAGCCTACCCTGTAGCATTGGGAACCCGCCATCCTCTTACGATTGTCAAGAATCAAATCATAGACATCTTCTCTCGTATGGGCTTCACGCTCTATCACGGTCCTGAGGTTGACGACGACAAGCACGTGTTCACTATGCTCAACTTTGCAGCCG
>ENA-OPWL01000656-OPWL01000656.1-human-gut-metagenome-genome-assembly--contig:-NODE-656-length-17004-cov-12.807540_pt1 | contig 17004 bp, 14 predicted proteins | sample MGYA00241508_ERZ502008 | MGnify/ENA primary metagenome ERZ502008 (study PRJEB25962, sample SAMEA2043046) | human gut metagenome | biome: human gut; feature: human-associated habitat; material: faeces... | reverse complement strand
GAACGCTCATACCGCTTGTTCTCCCATCTTACATGCAGATGAGAGAGTGCCACGATGAAGGCATTGACGAGCATGAAGATAAAACATGCAAACTGAAGTAGAAATAATGAATCCATAGTTTTCTTATCTTATGTTTACTTTCTTGTATTTCGTTTACATCCACTTTCTCTTGTTGTTGAAGCGATAGCCGACACCTAGCATCAGAAATCGAGGATTCTTCATTTCCGACAGGCTGTAGCCGATGTGCAGGAACACTTGGCGAGTGACGTTCATCTTCAAGGCGAGCATCTGGTAGAAGCCCTTGAGGTCGCCCTTGTCATTGATGAAGTTGCGACCGCAACCTAGGTTGATGGTGAAGTAGGGCATCACAAACTCCAGCCTTGCTGACAAGCCCAATGCCATCTGACTGGAGGCGGAAGGGCGGTACAACTCATTGCTGGAGGGAACGTCGGGATAGCCATAGTCCTCGTAAGGATAGTTGGCACTGCGGTCATAGACACCATCCAGGGAGACACCCACATTCATCCAGTGACAGAAGTTGTACATCGGATTGAAGTTAAAGCCCCATACTGCATAAGTGCCTGGCAATACGTACGTTTGGTAAGTGTCGATGTCGGTATAGCCTCGTGCCCTCCAAGCGCCGAAGAGTACCAAGTCGTAACTGATGTGGCGCTGGAAGGGAGGGATGACATGGGGTGTGGGTTGCGTCTGAAGGCTTGGACGATTGAAGTAATAAGCCAGTCCCACCTTGGCCGCGAGGGTATTCAATCCCATATTGGGATAGGCGGTGTTGCCATTGGAGAAGTGGGAGACCGAAGCTCCGATGTTGAGGTCAAGCCATCGTGTCAGGATGATGTTGGCATAAAAGTCGGCATTGATATAAGCCGTCACCTTGGAACCGATGACGTGGTTGGAGGGATTGGTGTTGGAGTCGTAAGGATTCCAGCCGAAGGTGAGACCGAGGTTCCACTCATAGTTGAGGGAAACTCTCTTGCCGCCAAAGATGCGTGCTCCTTGGAAGAGATAGACCGAGACGGGATTGCTCAACTGGGGATTGAACTCATGGTAGGCGAGTCCGATACCTTGGTATGCCCCTTTGTAAATCTGGGCAATAGGCGAGTTCGGGTCTTCCATGAAGGCATATTTGAGCTTGTAGGTAGTGGCATGGTTCATCGTGCGCTCCTCTGGGTTGTCGCCCACAAGGAAATCATTGGTATGCAGGATGCCGCCCGGACAGAAGTCGGCACTGATGAGATGAATCTTATGATAGTTGTCGGCAGGAGCCGATGGCAAGGAGTCGCCGACTGCCAAGGTGTCGTTTGCTTGGTGGGCATGGGCAAACTGGGCGATAGCGAACAGTGCCATACCTACCAAGAATCGTTGGATAATCGTGTGAATAGAGTGATGTAGCATAAACTTTGTGATTTATTCCGCCAGTCTGATACTCATCGGACTTACCGTGATGAGACGTTTCTTATACAAGTCACCTACGGCACGCTTATATACTTTCTTGCTGACGTGAAAACGCTCGTAGATGTCGTCTGCCTCGCTCTTGTCGCCAAGGTCGCATTCGCCATCGTTGTCGAGGAGATACTGGTAGAGCGTCTCGGCGAAGTCGGCGGTCTGCTGGATGCCCGTCTTCTGAAGGGTGACGTCAATCTTGCCGTCAGGACGTACTCTGCCGATATAGCCCTTCATCTTGTCACCAGTATGGATGTACTGGAAGATTTGGCTCTGATAGAGCAAGCCTGGGTATTGGTTGTCGATGATGACCTTGAAGCCGAGGTCGGTCTTCTGCCAGATGAGCAAATCTACTTCCTGTCCATGCTTGTAGTGGGCATGGTCCTCGTTCATGTATCGCTCCACCTTGGCTGAGGCTACGATGCGGTAGCTCTCCTCGTCGATGTGGATATGTACGATGTAGGAGTTGCCGATTACCATGCGCTTCTTCTGCTCACGGAAAGGACAGAAGATGTCTTTCATCAAGCCCCAACCGAGGAAGGCTCCATACTCATTGACCCACTTCACTTCGAGGTAAGCGAAGTCGCCTACCTTGGCGAGTGGGGTCTCGGTAGTGGCGATGACACGCTCCTCTTGGTCGAGGTAAATGAATACGTCGAGTTCATCGCCGATGCTGACTCCTTCGGGGACATAGCGGGTAGGGAGAAGGATTTCCCCCTCGTCACCTCCATCTAAGTACAATCCGAAATCTACTTTCTTTACGACTCTCAGGCGATTGTAATCGCCTAGCTTTATCTTTTTGCTCATATTATATTTTCCTCTTTAGGTGTCTCTTCTGGGGTAGCTATATTGCTATTTTCTTCGCTCTCTGCTTCCTCAACTCCTATTTCTTTCTCGATCATTCCATCCTTCAGGTGGATGGTGCGGTCGGTGATGGAAGCGAGCCCCTCATCGTGGGTGACGATGACAAAGGTTTGACCAAACTTGTCTCGCAGGTCGAAGAAGAGTTGGTGAAGCTCTGCCTTGTTCTTGGTATCAAGACTGCCTGATGGCTCGTCGGCGAGGATGACGGCAGGGTTGTTGACCAACGCACGAGCTACTGCTACTCGTTGCTTCTCACCACCAGACAGCTCGGCTGGCTTATGACCAGCTCTGTCGCTGAGTCCCATGAACGAGAGCAGTTCTTCTGCTCGCTGTTTTGCCTCCTTGCGACTCTTGCCAGCGATGAAGGCAGGAATCATGATGTTCTCCAGTGCCGTAAACTCAGGGAGGAGTTGATGGAACTGAAATACGAAACCGAGGTGCTGGTTGCGGAAATCGCTCAACTTCTTGGTGGAGAGGTTGCTCACGTCGATGCCGTCTATCACGATGCTGCCACTGTCGGGCTTGTCGAGGGTACCGATAATCTGGAGAAGAGTGGTCTTGCCGGCACCGCTGGGCCCGACGATGCTCACTACCTCTCCCTTGCCTATATGCAGGTCGATGCCCTTGAGAACCTGCAGGGAGCCGAAGCTCTTGGTTATGCCTTTAATGTCTATCATTGATTCAAAACTTTAATGTGTGGCGTTTCATGTTGACTTTGCTCTTTCAACGATGATTCGCATTCGGTAGGCAAAATTAAGCAAAATATTTGGAAACGCCTAAAATTAATATATTAATATATAATAAAACCCTTATATTTTGAAATAAATAATAATAAAACCCTTATAATTTTGAAATAAATATGTTACCTTTGCATAATAAAACCCTTATATATTATAAGGATAGTATTATATAAAACATAGGGAAACCCTATATAAGTTCATAAAATGATAGATAGACCGACCATAGACCGCATCATGGATGCCACCAAGATAGAGGAGGTGGTATCGGAGTTTGTGACACTCAAGAAACGAGGAGTCAACTATATCGGTTTGTGTCCGTTCCACAACGACTCTCATCCTTCTTTCTCCGTCTCGCCTACTCGTGGCATCTGTCATTGCTTCACTTGTGGCAAGGGTGGCAATGCCATCAACTTCCTCATGGAACTGGAGCAGATGACTTATCCCGATGCCCTTCGCTGGTTGGCGAAGAAATATCACATCGAGATCAAGGAACGTGAACTGAGTTCCGAGGAAAAGCAGCGAGAGAGTGAGCGTGAGTCTATGTTCATCGTCAATGAGTGGGCGGCGAAATACTTCCAGAATATCCTTCAGAATGATGTCGATGGTCGTGCCATCGGTATGCAATATTTCCGAAGCCGTGGATTCCGTGATGACATCATCAAGAAATTCCAGTTGGGCTTCTCCCTTAATCAGAGGACGGCGCTCGCTGATGCTGCTGTCAAGGAGGGGTATAATCCTAAGTATCTGGCAGCGACCGGTGTGCTGATTGCCTCTGACAAGGAGCCGGGACAGTACTTCGACCGTTTCTCCGGTCGTGCCATCTTCCCTTGGTTCAGTGTGAGTGGCAAGGTGGTGGCGTTCGGTGGTCGTGTGCTGGATAGCCGTACCAAGGGCGTGAACCAGAAGTATGTCAACTCGCCGGATAGCGAGATTTATCATAAGGAACGAGAACTCTATGGACTCTATCAAGCGAAGAAAGCCATCGCCAAGGAGGACTGTGTGTTTATGGTGGAGGGATATACCGATGTCATCTCCATGCACCAGTGTGGCATCGAGAATGTGGTGGCGAACTCTGGAACGGCATTGAGTGTGCATCAGATTCGCCTCTTGCACCGCTTTACCAATAATATCGTGCTGCTCTACGACGGTGATGCCGCTGGTGTTCATGCCGCCTTGCGAGGTACCAACATGCTCTTGGAGGAGGAGATGAACGTGAAGGTGCTCTTCTTGCCAGATGGTAACGACCCGGACAGTTTCGCTCGCAACCATACGGCGGAGCAGTTCCGACAGTATATCGCCGACAACCAGACCGACTTCATCCAGTTTAAGACCGACATCATGCTCAAGGGTGTCACCGACCCGGTGAAGCGAAGTGAGGCGATCAACTCCATCGTGGAGAGCATCTCCAAGATCAAGAACCAGATTACCCGTGCTTCCTATATCACCGATTGCTCTCACCGCTTGGGAGTGAACGAGGCGGTCATCATCAATGCGCTCAATGGTTTCATCCGAAACGGAATGAGCGAGCAAGTGAAGGAGGAACGTCGTGCCGCAGGTCTTCGTGATCAGAATATTGCCATGCCGCAGCAACGTCCGGTACAATCTGCCATCACGCCGCTCGACAAGCTCCGTGAGGTGGAAGACCTGTTGATAAAAATCGTCATCCACCATGGTGATGAGAAAATCATCGTGGAAGATAGCGAGGGCAACAAGGTGGAACTGCCGGCTGCGCAGTATATCTATCTGGATATGCAGGGGGATGACTTCAAGTTTCATAACCCTATCTACAATCAAATCATGGACGAGGCGATGGAACATATTGAGGAGAAAGACTTCAAGTGTGATACCTACTTCGGTTCGCATTCCAACCCTGAAATCAGCAAGTTGGCAGGTCTGCCTACGGGCGAGCAAGAGATTACGACGGCTAGCTTGCAGATGAAGATGAATGAGGAGAAGTTGCGCCAGCAGATATTGAAGGACTTGCTTTGCTTCCGCACTCACTACATCTCCCAACGTATCGTGGAGGTACAGCAGGAGTTCAGACAGAATCCGGGCAACAAGGAATTGTTGGCAGAGTATGTCAAGTTGAAAAAGATGAATGCCCTCGTGGCGGCTAAGTCAAATAATGTCTTCAACTAGCCACTGGGAAAATATAAAGATAGTAATTAGGAGGAATAGAAGATGCTATACATTCATTGGATATTGTTGGTTATCTACCTAGCGATTACGATAGGAGGTATCGTGGCGGTTCTCATGGACAACAAGCAGCCAGAGAAGACCATGGCATGGATTCTTGTGCTTTGTTTCATGCCTATCGTGGGTATCATCTTCTATTTGTTTTTCGGTCAGAACACCCGAAAGGAGAAGGTTATCAGCGAGCGAAGTATGGACTTGCTTATGAAACGTTCCATGCTGGAGTTCGCCGAGCAGGAAAATCTGCATATCCCTCGCCGCAACCGCCCCCTGATGAAACTCTTCACCAACCAGAACTGGGCTTTGCCATTCAAGGACAATGAGGTGAGCATCTTCACGGATGGCTACGGGTTCGTTTCCACCTTATTATATAATATAGGGCAAGCCCAAGACCATATTCACCTAGATACTTATATCATCGAGGACGACCCATTGGGCAATCTCGTGGCGGATGCCTTGATCGACAAGGCTCGCCAGGGAGTGGAGGTTCGTTTGCTTTATGATGATGTGGGGTGCTGGAGGGTAAAAGACAGATTCTTCAATAGGATGAAGGCTGCCGGCATACAAGTGTATGCCTTCATGCCAGTGCGTTTCCCGGCTTTCACGGGAAAGGTAAATTATAGAAATCACCGCAAGTTGTGTGTGATAGATGGCAAGGTGGGCTTCGTCGGTGGTATGAACATCGCCTTGCGATATGTCAAGGGGACGGCTAGGCAAACTTGGCGAGATACGCATCTCTGCATTCGAGGTGGTGCTGTCTATGCCATCCAACGAGCCTTCTTGGTCGATTGGTATTTTGTGTCTCGCACCTTGGTGACCGACCGTCGTTATTATCCTCCTGTGGATAAGACTATCGACAACAACTGTTTGACTCAAATCGTGACGAGCAGTCCGGTCTCTCCTTGGCCCGACATCATGCAGGGGTACGTTCGGGTACTCTTGCAGGCTCATCGTTATGTCTATATGGAGTCGCCTTATTTCTTGCCTACCGAACCTGTGCTCTTTGCCATGCGAACAGCGGCTTTGTCGGGTGTGGATGTCAGGTTGATAGTGCCACGCCATGGCGATGCCAAGTTGGTGGAGTTGGCTTCTCGTTCATATCTGATGGAGGTGATAGAGGCTGGCGTAAAGGTCTATCTCTATGAGCCGGGCTTCAATCATAGCAAGATATTGGTGAGTGATGACAATCTCAGTTCTTGTGGAAGCACCAATATCGACTTCCGCAGTTTCGAGAACAATTTTGAGGCGAATGCCTTCTTCTTCAACGAGGGTATGGCGTTGAGGTTGAAGAAAGTTTTCCTCACCGACCAAGCGCAATCCACCTTGGTCGATGACGTGTCTTACTTCATCAAACGCCCATTCTTGCAGCGTCTGCTCGAGTCGCTGGTACGATTGCTATCGCCGTTGTTGTGATTTATCTAAACAATGAGAAGTTGACGCTGCCGTAGCTTCTGTGTTCCAAGAATCGGGGATGGTCGGAGAAGTCGTAGTTCTTGCCATGCTCGAAGACGAAGATGCCATCCTCTTGGAGCAAATCACCATTCAATACCAAGTCGGGAATCTCTGGCAACTTCTCTAAAGCGTATGGAGGGTCGGCGAAGATGAAGTCAAACTTCTGGTGGCATGACTTCAAGAAGCGGAAAACATCGCCACGAACCAAGATGTCCCTGTCTTCGTTCAGCTTCTTGAAACATTGGCGGATGAAATTGGCGTGGTCGCGGTCGGCTTCCACACTCACCACTTGTTTGCAACCACGAGATACCAATTCGAGAGAGATGCTACCAGTGCCGGCAAATAAGTCGAGGGCGGTGGCATCCTCAAAGTCAATGTAGCCCTGGAGCACATTGAAGATGTTCTCCTTGGCGAAATCTGTTGTAGGGCGAGCCTTGAATGTACGAGGTATATCGAAATGGCGTCCCTTATATTGTCCTGTAATGATTCTCATCTTTATTTACTTAAGTATAATGTTAGCAAATCGAAAGGCATGCCCGGTATTTCTGTGATGGGTGCTCGATTGAACTCGGCACTGGCGTTGAGGGCAAAGGTCTTCTTGATGTAGAGTTTGGAGTTGTAGAGCAACCAGTCTTTGTCGGGAATGCTGCCTACGAGGTGCAACTCGTCTTGCTGCTGGTTGAGCCCCAACTGTTTCCAAACATAGAGCATGAAGTAGAGGGCATCTTTGGAATGGGAGGCGGCAAAGGAGTTGAAGAACTTGAAGCGGTTCTTCTCAAAGCAGAAGATATCTATCTTCTTGTCGTGGAAGTAGGCATACAACTTGCGATACATCCCCGTGAAACTGCGCTGGTGGAGATAGTTCCAAACTGGTTGCAAGAGTGGGGTGAAGCGCACATCCTTGAAGTTGTCTTCTACGACGAGCTTGAGGTCTTTGTTGATAGGGAAGATGGCAACCACGTTGAGGGTAGGTTGCACTCGGTAGAGGATGGCATCGGCATCATGTCCCGTGAAGGCATGCTGATAGAGAGTTTGCGCATCCTCCTCATGAAACTCCTCTATCGGAACCACAAGGACTGGGGCATCGAGAAAGACACGCACCTTGTTGTAACCCCTCATCAAGAGGTCGCTCTCCTTGAACGCTTGGCGCAAGTTGGCTGCGAGCGACACGCCACTCTTCATGGTGTATGACTCGAATATGACTTGGTGCTCAGCTTCTCGATCCACGACCGAAAAACTGAGTGATTGGTTGCTTACTCGGATGGTAAGCCTGGCTTGCTGCCAGTTAGTATTGTTACCAGATGCTTGCATTGTCATTACCTGTTATAATGCTTAGGATGCACAGCAGGAATAATACCAAAGCACATGCCCCCAATATATAATTAATGTTTATTTTTCGTCTCATCTCAAAAAGTATTATTACTTTTGCAATGCAAAGATAATGCAAATCGAAGACAATACAAAATAATTTTATCTATTTTTTAGAATTATGGTCATTGATGCCCTCAAATATCAGATATTACAACAGTTCGGCTTTGTTCCTACCGAGGAGCAAGGTCAGGCTCTTGATGCGTTTGCTCGTTTCCTGACGGATAGAGATCCCGATGCCGTGATGATTCTTCGCGGTAGTGCCGGTACGGGTAAGACTTCCTTGTCGGGTGCCATCGTCCGTACCTTGAAGGCGATTCGTCAGAAGGTGATGCTCCTGGCTCCAACGGGGCGTGCGGCAAAGGTCTTCTCGCTCAATAGCGGTTGCCCTGCCTACACCATCCATCGCCGCATCTATCGGGAAAAGTCGTTCGCTGGTGTTGATGGACAGTTCAATCTCAATGACAATCTCTTTACCGATACCTTGTTTATGGTGGATGAGGCTTCGATGATTTCCAACCTTGGTTTGGGGGGTGGCAATTTCGGTAGCGGTTGTCTGCTCGACGACCTGGTACGTTTCGTCTATCAAGGTCACAACGATCGACTGATGCTCATCGGCGACAAGGCACAGTTGCCTCCGGTGGGCGAGGAGGAGTCGCCGGCTCTCAACAGGATGATGCTCGAAGGATATGGCTTGAAGGTGTATGAGTGTGACCTCAATGAGGTGCTTCGCCAGAGTCAGGAGTCGGGTATCCTTTATAATGCCACCGTCATCCGCCAGATGATTACCCACGACGACATCACCCAGTTGCCATTGATTCGCTTCAAGGGATTCGCCGACATCGTGATGATGCCTGGCAATGAGTTGGTGGAGAGCCTTGCCAACAGCTATTATCGGGTGGGGCAGGACGAGACGATGGTCATCACTCGCAGCAACAAGCGTGCTAACATCTATAACAACGGCATCCGCAACATGGTGCTCGACCGAGAGGAAGAACTCTCCTGTGGCGATATGCTCATGATCGTGAAGAACAATTACTTCTGGACGGAGAAGGAAAGAAACGAGGTGAAGGAGGCTCTGAATGCGATTCCTCCATTCTTGGCGAATGGCGATAGGGCGAAGGTGCTTCGGGTGAGCCGTCACATGGAACTCTATGGCTTCCGCTTTGCCACCCTTCTCTTGCAGTTCCCTGATTACGATAATTATGAGATGAGTGTCACCGCCTTGCTCGATACCTTGCAGAGCGAGGCGCCAGCCTTGACGCATGAGCAGCAGGAGCAACTCTTCCATGGAGTGGAGGAGGATTACCAGGATGTGCCTCTGAAGGCAGACCGTATGAAGACGATTCGTGGTGACCAATACTTCAATGCCTTGCAAGTGAAGTATGCCTATGCCATCACCTGCCATAAGGCACAGGGTGGACAATGGGAGCATGTCTATGTCGATCAGGGTTATATGACCGATGATATGCTCACTCCCGACTATATCCATTGGCTCTATACCGCCTTCACTCGTGCCAAGGACAAACTCTTCCTCGTGAATTGGCCGAAGACGCAAACGGAACAAGCATAGGCTGAATTGGTGAGGCTTCGTCTCACCAATTCTGATTTCCCCAATAACGAAGAAATCCGACCCCTTCAATGAAGGAATCGGATTCTTATCTTTTTGAGTTGTTTTGGGAAAAGTGGGTGGTGATGGATTCGAACCACCGAAGGCATAGCCAGCAGATTTACAGTCTGCCCCATTTGGCCACTCTGGTAACCACCCATGCTTTTCAAAAGCGAGTGCAAAGGTAGTGTTTTTATTTCATACTACCAAATTTTTCTGCAACTTTTTTCTAAAAAATGTATTTTCTCTTGCTTTTCTTCCTACTTTCCTCTCATTTCTGATGCAGAAAGCTTCACTTTCTTGCTCAATGTTATCTCTTCAAATGCTTCCGCATCCAAGCACTGAATGCCTCGTAAGCACTGATTTCCTCCTGGTGCTGAGGCTCGGCGAAGGTCAATGTGTTGCCGGAGGCATCGCCATACTGGTCAGGGAAGATAATCATCAAGTTGGTGCCAGAGAAGAACTTGGTGATTTCCTCAGGCAATCTTTCCAAAGCTGTCTTGTAAGACATCGTTCCCTTACGAGCCGTGATTACAACAAACATGTGGTCGGTGGAAATCTGTGCAGCCAACTGTGGCATCTCGTTCCAATGGTTCATCACCGTGTAGTCGGCACGTACCTCTTGATGGCGGTTTTGGATATACTCATTGATGAGAGCCAAAGTCTCGCTGCGACCATGGAAGATGATGCGGCAATCTAGGTTGCCAGCCAGTCGGGATAAGCGTTCGAGCCAACGGTAGAAGCCTGGCTCAAACTCGGCTCTCGAAGGCACTGCCACTTGGATGCGGCGTATCGTATTGAGTGGTTGCTTGATACGAGCCATGATAATCTGACGGCTCAAACCATTGAAAAGGCTTTGGTGGAATTCGCCCCAGAACTTAGGGGAAATCTCAGGGTGCATGTGCATTCCGATGATGATCTCCGAGCACTGGAATTCATTGAAGGCATGCTTGATACCATTGGCGATGTTGGCGGCGATACGCACTTGGGTTTGGGTCATCACGTCGGTGGCAGCAGCCAGTTGGCTGCAATGCTCCAAGAGTCGCTTGCCCTGTTCCTGGTTGTATCTCATGTTCTTGTCGTCATAGACCACGTTGAGACAAACCAGGCCGCGGTTCAACTTCTGGTTTTTCACCAAGAAAGCGAGGCTCATCAAGTTGTCGGCATATTCAGGGTATCTCACTGGCACGAGAATCTTCTCGTCATATACCTTCTTGTCGTCCTCAGCCTCCGGCAACTCCTTGTCACGTAGCACGATCTGTCGGGAAGACCAATCGGTGAGGAGAGAAGAGATGATGCAAGTGATGAGTATCATGATGACCACGCCGTTGAGCATGTCGTCATTGACAAGATAGGTACCAGGAGCCACGAGGATGTTCATTCCCACCATCACCATGGCGATACTGCCAGCGGCATGGGCGGAGGTAAGACCGAACATCATGTGTCCCGAACTGAGCGGCAGACGGAAACCGATACAAGCGGCATAGGCTGCTATCGCCTTTCCGAGTGTGCCGAAGAAGACGATGCAGAGCACCACCCATAGGATGTGACCACCCTGGAAGAGCAAGTTGATATTGATGAGCATGCCCACTCCTATCAAGAAATAAGGAATGAAGAGAGCGTTGCCGATAAACTCCAAGCGGTTCATCAGCGGAGAGACATGCGGTATATACCTATTTAATATAAGACCGGCAAAGAATGCGCCGAAGACTCCCTCGATACCCACTATTTGGGAGAGTGCCGCACTCATGAAGAGCATCGCCATCACGAAGATAAACTGCATCACCGCATCGCTGTATCGGCGCAAGAACCAGCGAGTCAAGCGAGGTATCAGCATGATCATCACGGCACAGTAAACAGCAAACTTGGCAATGAAGAATACCCAGAAGAGTACGCCATCATGCTTGCTGAACGAGGCGACGAGGCCGGCGAGAATCACCAGTGCTATCAAGAGGGAAATCATGCTGGAACCTACGCTCAGGGTGACGCTCGGCTTCTGCTGAAGACCAAATCGGGAGACGATAGGGTAGGCAATCAAGGTATTGGAAGCCATGATGCAGCTCAGTAGCAGGGAAGCCTTCTGGGAGTAATGCAAAAGATGGATACTCATGCCATAGGTCAGGATGAAAGGGATGAAGCAGGTGAGCAAGCCATAGATGAGCAGTCGCCCCTTGTTTTTCTTCATGCCCTCCATGTCCATCTCCAGGGCGGCAAGGAACATAATGTAATAAAGTCCCACCTTTCCGAACAGCTCAAACGAAGAATCCCTCTCCAGGATATTGAGTCCATACTTGCCGACGAGTACGCCAGCCAGTACCATTCCGATGATATGGGGAATACGGAGTTTGCCCATAATGATAGGGGCGAAGAGGATGATGAGCAACACTACGAAGAAGATCAGCGTAGGGTCGGTTATCGGGAAATATTGGGCGATGTTCCACATAGGCTTTATACTTTAGTTATGATTGCGACTGCAAAAGTACGAATAATTATTGGATGAACAAAGCTTTTGGGGGTATATCCTTGGTCAGAAAGGACATTTTTCCCATTTTCTATCCCCTCTTGATATAAACCTTTGTTGTGCCTCTGCCGTTGAAAGTGATTCCTCCTTATTATATTTAGAGCGATGGATTTGGAAGATGCCGGCTCGCTTCAGGTCGCATCGTCTGTTTACTTCCTTTACCAATTCCTTGTCGGAGCGGAAGGTCACGTTCTTCACCTCCAAGCTCTTGGCGTTTCGTTTTACTTCCTCTCCATAAAATGTATCTTGTTCCTTGCCTTCCTTCACGCCGATGGTGGCTGAGAAGGTGCCGATGCCATCGAGGGTCACCGAATAGCCGTCTGCCAACTGGCGTGCCATCTCCTCCGCCACGGTAGTGAGGACGTGGATGATGGCTCCACGGCTCAGGCTGCTGCCGCCGACATTGCAAATGCGGTCGATCAGTTGCTCGTTGTTTACATTTCCTCTTTTCAGGATGCGATAATAACTTCTGTCCTCTCCCTTACCGTTGAGATTAGGCAATTCTTGCTTTACGTAATTTGCCATAGATTCTTATTTTTAGTAATGTACCCACAAAGGTACGATTATTTTCAGAAAAAGCAAAAGTTTCTTGCGAAAAGTTTGCTTTTCCCTGATGAATAACCTTGTAAGTATATGATATAAAGTATATAACGATAGGAAATAAACCTGTTATTCCTAGGAGATAGAGTTAATCATAAGTTGTGATTAGTTAGTTAAAGCTTGTGTTTAGTTAGTTATAGTATTGTGATTAACTAGTTAAAGCTTATGATTAACTCATTTCCTTAGGCTTATCATACTTTTCCTTGGGGCTTATCATGTTTTTCCTTGGGCTTCATCGTACTTTTTCTGGGAATTGTCCTCTTTCTCTCCTGGTTTTAGGGAACTTATATGGAGAAAATTCGTCGCAAATTAGAAATCTTTATGCAAAAGCAGCTAGGAAATTGGCAGAAAACTGCCAAAATCTAGGATTTCGTTAGGAATCTTTAAGTTTTTCACCAAAGGCTGCTGCAATGTGGGTTAAAACGGATGCTTGATGAGTAATGTCAAGCATCCGTTTTGTCATTTGGTACATTCAGCCCGGCATTTCATACAAGGTAGGTTTAGATATTTGGCTGATAGAAATAATCATCTTACTTTTGCACTCGTTATCGGGAAGCGATAGAAAAGAAAAAATCGTGGAACGAGGAAAATGAAGTATAACCCTTTTAATATATAATTAAGGTATTAAGAAGATTATGATTTCGTTGATGATGGTAGTAACTGTCACCACAACCAGTTTTGCAAAGAGTAACAACACCGATGTGGCAAATGCCGTAAAGAGCGTAGCCGAGCAGGTGAAGCAGGCACCATCCGGCACTGTGTATGGTGTAGTTGAGAACACCAGGCACCACATCACCGTAGCTACTCCTTTCGGAAAGTACACCATTGAGAAGAAGGACAGCTGCGTCAGCTTTATGGGAATGTCGGAAAAGCTGGTATCATCGAAGAATGGCATTTATAAAGTCAAGACATCCCTTGGTAATTTCTCGGTGAATAGGAGAAAAGGAACGATAACTAAAAAATAATCGTAACTGGTTGTTTACCTTCTTGCAAGGGATGGTATATAGGCATAGGGCATTGAATTGTTGCCATGGAATAGAAATGTGGAAGAATTTTTCTCTCGGCAATGGCAGCGTTCAATGCCTTTTTTGTCCTTCGGGATAAAAAACATCGTTAAAAGTTTGGCAGTATCAAGAATATTGCTTACTTTTGCGGTAGGAGTTGGAGCAGACGGAAAAGAACGGCTGCGATGAAGACTCAAATGAATGAGCGTATTGAAGTTATCCTAGAATAGAAATGTGGAAGTTTCGAAATCTGCTTGGATAGTGAACAGGATTCTCACGCCTTCAGGATTATTGTATCCTTTTCAAATGGAAAAGGAATGATATACCCTTTTGGCGTGGGCTATTGTATGTTGCTAGTTGAAAGGTCTTTCCACAACCTCTATTCCGGCGACAGAACAATAGTCCCACGCCATTTCATATAAATTTAGTTACTAATGCAACTTCTGGGAACAAGTTGAGGATAGAGGTATGCTTATGGTGTTGGAAAAAGATATTATGCCAAGATACAATCCAAACCATTTGGATGATCGTTATTGAATAATCTGATATTGTTGAATTAGTAAAATATTTATTTATGGTACATTTTACGTTTAAAAACGGACAGGCATAAGTCTATCAGCCCACAACTCTTTTAAGAGCTTTATTATCATGGTGGTCATGCTCGTTATGACTACTAGCAGTGCATTTGCTGAAGAAATAGATGGTCTAAATTACAAATTAGATTCAGAAACAAAGACAGCAATACTCATACCTAAAACGAATGGAAAATATGCTGGAGATATTGTTGTTCCAGAAAAAATTAAAGGCACAGATGGAGCGGAATATTCTGTTGTTACTTAGGAGCAGAATGCTTTAATGCCTGTTATAACTTGAGTTCTGTCACAATTCCTTCAACTGTAACGGTAATTGGTGTTCGTTGCTTCAAGGAATGTGGTAGCTTAACTTCTATAGTCATTCCTTCATCTGTAACGTCATTGGGAGAAGGTTGTTTTAAGAATTGCAGTAGCTTAGCATCTATCGATATTCCTTCATCTGTTACATCATTGGGGTATGAATGTTTCTATGGTTGCAGTAGTTTAGCTTCAATAATTATTCCCTCATCAGTAACTTCTTTGGATTGGAGTTGCTTTTGGGATTGCAAAAGCTTAACTTCAATAACCATTCCGCCATCTGTAACATCGTTGAGTAGAGCTTGTTTCTATGGTTGCAGTAGTTTAACTTCAATAACCATTCCTGCATCCGTAACATCTATTGGTTCTTTATGTTTTGCGTATTGCAGTAGTTTGACTTCCATTATTATTCCCGCATCAGTAGAATCGATAGGAGGATATAGTACCTTTATAAACTGTGTAAAACTTAATGCAATTTTTTTAAAAGGTCTACCACCTACAAGTGATTACTCTAGCATGGGGGTGTCAAACTATGTAGAAATAAAAGTCCCAGCGGAATATCTTCAGGATTCTAAGAAAGCTTTCGGCTCAGATTTTATTAATATATCAGCCTGGAATCCAAACGAATCAGGTGATGACGATAAGCCTGTAGTTCCATGTGCCACACCATCCATCTTTTATGGTGCAGGTAAATTAAAGTTCTCTAGCGAAACAGCAGGAGCAAAGTATCATTATACTATCAGTGATAAGGATATGGCTACAGATGCACTTTGCGAAGACGGTAATGTATCTCTTTCAGCAGCTTATGACATATCTGTATATGCAACAGCTGATGGCTATTCTGCATCCGAAAAGGCTAAGGCAACACTATATTGGATCAATGCCAACCTGGAGAATACAACCAACATCTATCAGGCTAGAACCCGTGGCGTTGTGGCTTCCGCTCATGATGGCATCGTCTGCATTTCGGGTTTTGATAATGGCGAGGTGGTTAAGTTTTATGCAGCTGATGGCAAGCTTATCGGCTCATCTTCTGCCGTTGACGGTACCGCATCCTGCGCTGTATCAGAAACCATGGTTATTACAAAATTTGGTGATAATACAATCAAGGTTGCAGTAAAATAAACTATTGTAGATAAAAAATAAAGAGTTTGATGCACTGAAAATGTGCGTCAAACTCTTTATTTGAATTCGTATTGCCTGCGTCTTGGTTTATATGTTAAAGATGGGGTCCTAAAATCACATTTTATTTCTATCTATTTTTTAGCATTATAAAATAACGCAAGATTCTTCGCCACCAAGATACTTTTTTGCCTGTTTGGGCAGAAAATGATAATTCTTGTACTTCTTCCCTTTGCAAGTCTGACTCATTCTGAGATTTTATTTCCGCTCTAACACGTTTTTCTGATTCTGTCAGTTGTTTTGGGAATGTTTCATCACTATTTGGGACAGACTTTTGTACAATGTCTAAACCTAAATATTTCGACCTCTCATTTGCTGCTATCATTTGACGGGCCTCTTCAAGTGACCAATGTCTTTCGGAGACAATTTGTTCATTTAAAGGATTTTTTTCAGGCAAATACGTAGAATCAATTGATGACAAAACAACTTCGACTACTTTTAAACAACCTTTAGGATAAAGTGTAATCTGTCTCTCTGAAAAACGAATAACAATCCACCCATGGTCAACAAAATATTTATTCCTCTTTTGGTCATTATCACATTCGATATAATGAATTGGTTCGTTATTAACAGAATAAGGTTCGTCAATCTCTATATCAATATGAACATGAGGATGTCCCTGATGAACAATAGCAATATCGGGTTCATAACATAAGTCACTGTCATTTACCAAACCAATATCAGATCTGACCTCATAAGGATCTTTTATGAATCGAGAAAGCATTTTTTCAAATGAATCTTCCTGAATCCCACGATTGTAAACTCTTTTTTGTATTCTATAAGGCATGATAGGTGTTTCCATAATAGGTAGGCATATAAAAGGATACATACTATAGGAAGAGTACTTATCATACCTAACATTAAAATCAACATATTCAATAGATGAGGTTGACTCAGAAACTGATTTTGAAAAATCACTATTTCTGAATCTATGGCGATATTCTTCTAAATCTATATCCTCAACATATATATCATTTATTTCTGATTCTATAGCCTCTGGTGTTGGTTTATATTTCTTCTCTTCTATCTGCATTCTTTGATATATTGGATCATATCCTTTAATATCAATACTCTGTTAATAATTACGTAATCGTTTGAAAATGAGCAAGTTGATTAACAA
>ENA-OPWL01000644-OPWL01000644.1-human-gut-metagenome-genome-assembly--contig:-NODE-644-length-17171-cov-3.980077_pt1 | contig 17171 bp, 15 predicted proteins | sample MGYA00241508_ERZ502008 | MGnify/ENA primary metagenome ERZ502008 (study PRJEB25962, sample SAMEA2043046) | human gut metagenome | biome: human gut; feature: human-associated habitat; material: faeces... | reverse complement strand
TGGACTATTTTTTATTCAATTTTTCAGGTGTGCAATTTCATTATACAATGAGCCACCTATATTTTGTTCAACTATGAATGACAGAGCTAGTATTGCATTAATATCTATAGGAGATAGACTTTGCTGGCAGTTAAGTGTAGTCAGTTTATCGATTGCTGTTAACGCATCTTCTCCGTAAAATATTTTATCGAAGGATTCTAGTATATCATTTTTCTGATTTGGATTTTCCCTAGATAGAAAATATAGGTCGAAGAGTAATCGTAGATGGTTTGGCTTATATGGTTTTTGATTTGGTTCTTCAAGACAAATTTGGAAGTTCGTGTTTATATCATAGTGCTTGAATCTGGCGGATAGCGTACTTGGCCTTTTGAAGGAAATTTCATAACCTTGACTTTTGTATACCGTTATTGGTTCATCAAATGGTAATTCTTGTGCAACTGTAGTCAGTTCTGCAAGATTCATAACATCAACCCCCTTGTTTATTAAAAAATTTCTCAATGTCTACATCAAGAGCATTAGCTATTTGGTTTAAAACGGATATTGAAAGACTTTTGCTTAATCCAGCAGCCTCTATTTTTGACAAATAACTGATGCTTATTTTTGCTTCTTCGGCAAGTTGGATTTGGGTGATTCCTTTTTGCTTCCGATAGTATTTTATGTTTTGGCTTATTGTATTGTATAAATCTAAGTCTGAAGAAAAGCGCATAACGTTACCACCTGTTAAGTTTCACTATTTGTGAATATTATCTCATTTTGTTAAAAGACTATATTGCACTTATAGTGAAACAAAAAAGAGTGAGTAAAGCTTTTGACTTTACTCACTCTTTAGATGATAGCGATTTTTAGTTTTTACTTAAATAATTGCTCGAAAATATTGTTTTCCATATCTTTGATGTTGTATAAGGTATCTAATACGTTGAAGGTTTCTTCCAGATTACGTCTTGCACTACGCCAACCTGCGCCGTCGGTAATCCAAACAAACTTGAAATCTTTGATGTTTTTCGATTCCTCTGCAATCATTTTATAGCTGCGGGATGTTTCGTTTAATTTGGAACCACCGCTTGCGTAGAAATTTGTTTCGATAACATAAATACAGTTGTCTGTTTTTACTACAAAATCCCAGCGTTTTGTGGATGTGCCTTCGGCAGAAATAGCAGATAGATTAATTTGCCATTTTTCTTCTATTTCCGTAAGGTACATTTCTTTGTAGTATTCTACTTTAGCTTTCTTTAAATAGCTTTCAACTAAGTCTTCCATCTGATGACCGCCACGGTTTTTGCGACCATTGGAACCTAAGCCTACTTCAACGCCTGTTACGTAATCGTATAAATTAGAGATAATATGGTTTTCAAGCATATCAAATAAACCGGTTTGACGCATAAAGTATTTGTATTGTTCTACAGATTGTTCGGCTTGGGAAAATTTGTAGTTTACTGAGCCTTTTTCATCCTGACAATATATTTCAGATTCGCGTACAGCCAATAAAATAGGTATAGCTTTTAAACATTCAGGATATCTGGTAAGAAGAGCTTCAAAATCTTCCTCTATATGCTTTGAGTGGATAAGAGAATTCAATATATTAATTTCAATTTTTAAACGTTCGGCGTTTTCATATACTTTGGCAAAGTCAGTATAATATCCGTAACCATTAATTGAAGGTCTGAAAGTAGCAAGCCAATCATTAAAAATGCGTTTTTGCATATGTAGTCACTTCCTTGTAAAGTTTGTTGGTATTGTAGAGTCTTCTAATCTATAAGCAACTCTACATCTTCAAATTTCCTGATGTGGAGATAGGCATCTTCATTTTCGCTGTATAAAAGCTCATTAATTTCGTCTACAGAATCATCAAGAGTATTTTTGCTGATTTCTTTGTTTAAAAAAGTGCCTACAATCTTGAAAACTTCTTCTTCTATAAGCATTTTTGAAGAATATGGAATACGATTTGCGTATTTGCTATTCTTACTTATGTAGCTTTCCATAACATATTTTTCGTTACCAGAATAACCAAGAAGTCGTAACATTTTATTGGGATCATGACGTTCATAAAGTGTACTGCCTTCTTCTTCTGATAGCCATGAATATTTTATTTCGTTGGCTTTATCGCCGTATAAATGCTCAAATAAAGATACCCACATTTTACTCATTTGGCACCATGCAGTTTCTGTATCAACAGCAAAATAATAATATTCCATACCATCAATTATACATGAAGAAACAGCGGTTATCTCGGAGATTTCCCCGCGACATTTGCCATAATAACCATCAATGACCTTCTTTTCGTCGAGTTGAGCTTGTATAAGGATATTGCCTAGCCATTTTGAACATCCATTCCAGTTGTTAGAGTTGAGTTCCTCTTTAGGCATATTGCTCCAGCTATTAAGCTTATCATGCAAATCATAAATGATGTCTTTGTTTTTGCTATAAAATAAATTATTATTATAAGCCCAATTTGGCATTGAATTTCCTCCTTCGTAAAGTTTGTTTGTAAATCAAAAAATATTACGATGTTAAGCGTCTATATATAGTATAAACGTTTGCAGAAAAAATGTCGAGATTATTTCAGATAAATAAATCACTAAAACTAGACAGAAAAAATACAATATGATAGAATAAAGAGAAAATTCTGAATAAAGACAAAGGCGGTGATTATTATATATATTCAACCAAGTGATTTTGCATTAGAAAAAACAACAATTTGGTCTTTTAAAGAGCGTGGTGACTGGGCTACTCATAGCGGAGAATATAGAGGAAACTGGTCACCGTATGTACCGAGAAATCTTATTTTACGTTACACAAAACCAAGTGAATGGGTGTTAGACCAGTTCGTTGGAAGTGGTACTACGCTTGTAGAAGCTAAACTGTTAAATCGACATGCGATTGGACTTGATATCAACAATAAAGCAATTAATTTGGCTAAGAAAAAATTGCAAATTTCATTTGATTCTATATCGCAGATTTTTGTTAAACAAGGTGATGCTGCAAATTTAGCATCTATAAAAACTAATGGGATTGATTTTGTTTGTACACATCCGCCATATGCTGATATTATAAAATATAGCCAAGATATACCAGAGGATATTTCTTGTTTATCATTGAGCGGTTTTTTGCAGAGAATGTCTTTAGTAGCTCAGGAAGCTTATCGGGTTTTAAAGCCTAATCATTATTGCGCGGTAATGATGGGGGATATAAGGCGTAAAGGAAAAATTTTCCCATTAGGATTTGAAGTAATGAAGATTTTTTTAGAGCAAAATTTCCATTCGCAGGAAACAATTATTAAGGAACAGCATAATTGTCGTTCAACTGATTATTGGTGCAGGCAAAATCTTAAATTTTTATTATTAGCGCATGAGTACATTTTTGTTTTTCAGAAGTGAAAAATAGAGCATTGTCAAGTTAACTGATTGCCTCTATAATAGAATAGTATAGTTTTAATCTGGAGAGGAAGAATAACTTGAAGAATGCTACAGTAAGTCCGTTTCTAAAATGGGCCGGTGGTAAAAGACAGCTTTTAGCACAAATAAGAGAGAGAATGCCGAGAGAATATAATAGATATTATGAGCCATTTATAGGCGGAGGAGCCGTAGTTTTCGATTTACTTCCTGAAAATGCGTTGATTAATGATATCAATGAAGCGTTGATAAATGCTTATGTACAGATAAGAGAAAATGTAGATTCATTTTTAGATAATATTAATAGAATTGATTCTGCCATAGGGGAGGACGGCAAAGCTTATTATTATTCAATGCGCAATCTATATAATATGAAATTAGAAAAAATGGAATATGATATTGAATTGGCGGCATTGTTCGTTTTTTTGAATAAGCATTGTTTTAATGGATTGTACAGAGTAAATAGCAAAGGACTATTTAATGTTCCTTATAACAACTCTAAACGTGTGTCCTGCGATGAAGAGTCTATAAGAATGACTTCGGATTATTTAAAAAGAGTAACGATAACAACAGGTGATTTTGAAGATGCATGTCGAAATGCCGGTAGAGGTGATTTCGTGTTTTTGGATAGTCCATATGCACCTTTGAATCCTACTTCTTTTGAATCATATACTAAAGAAGGTTTTACGCTTGAAAGTCATGAAAGGCTTGCTCGCCTATATGATGAATTAACAGAACGAGGCTGTTATTGTATGCTGACGAATCATAATACAGAACTTATTGAGCAATTATATGGTAATAAAGGATATACCATTAGTGTTGTAAATGTAAAGCGTATGATTAATTCAGATGCTAACAATCGCAAAGGTCAAGAGGTTATTATCTGTAACTATTAAAGGTTAGTATTATGGAAAATTTATTTGAAACAGATGTAGAATTCTTCTACCAAACTGAAAATGCACAACTGCTCCTAGGCGACACATTTGAGCTGCTGCAAAAGCTTCGCCCTGAATCCGTTGACGTAATCTTTGCAGACCCGCCCTACTTTTTAAGTAATAACGGTATTACTTGCCGTAGTGGCAAAATGGTTTCTGTAAATAAGGCTGCGTGGGATATGGTTGATGATAAAGAGCACATGTTAGCCAACAAGCATCAATTTAACCGACGCTGGATAAATCTCTGCAAAAAAGTGCTTAAACCCAACGGCACTATCTGGATATCGGGAACTTTCCATAATATATTTTCGATTGGTATGGCTTTGGAAGAGGAAGGCTTTAGAATAATCAATAACATCACGTGGCAAAAAACTAATCCGCCGCCGAATCTTGCCTGCCGTTGCTTTACGCATTCTACGGAAACAATCATCTGGGCTTGCAAGGATGATAAAAAAACCAAATACTTTTTTAACTATGCCTTGATGAAAGAAATCAACGGCGGTAAGCAGATGAAGGATGTCTGGACAGGAAGTCTTACCAAGCCTTCGGAAAAGAAGTTTGGCAAGCATCCTACGCAGAAGCCGGAGTATTTGCTTGAAAGAATACTACGTGCTTCTACGCAAGCCGGATATATAGTGCTGGACCCGTTTTGCGGTTCGGGAACAACCGGTGTCGAAGCATTACGCAACGGCTGTAATTTTATAGGGATTGATAATGTGGAAGCATATTTGGAGCTTACGCAAAAACGCTTGGATAAAGAATTGGAATCACTCTTTCTTTACTAACAAAATCAGAACCCTAACCTCCTTCTCACTTTGTCCTCATCGTTACCTAATGCAATATTTTAGTCAACAATAGTAACGCAACAAGCATATATATACATAAATACCTAATTAGCCGCCTGCAGAGGAAACTCCTATATTCGCAGGCGGCTTTTTGACGTATGCACTTGTAGAGATGTGCCTGGTGTTATATAATAAAATGTGTATGCATGAAATATGCACATGTTTATTGACAGTGGCTCAATGGAGGGCTTATGGACTTTAAATTTTTTAGGAACAGAATAAAGGTATCTCTATACAGCATAGGCATCTTCGCCTTCTTCCTGCTTGTTTCCCTGGTGAGCCTGTATATTGTGCGCGAAAAAATATTGGATAATTCGCATATTATGGGACAGCAGCTGGCAGCCCGCTTTGCCACAAGGGAAACAGGACGCATAAAAGCTCAGGAAATGCTGCTGCGCAGTGCCGCGCAGAACCTTGCACATATGCTGGAAATGAAGCCCGATATGACGGATGCAGAGCTGGAGGAGGCGCTGACGCATTTTACCGATTATATGGAAAAAAATGCTGATGTGGGCCGCTTTGATATGTGCGCTGTAGTACACGGGCATCTTATTGGCAAGCGATTGGAGGGACAGCCGACAGATGTTGCTTCGCTGAAATGGTATCAGGCAGCGCTGAGCAATAAAAGCGGCGTAGCCTATACTAATTTATATCAATACGGCAAGAATAATGAGCGCCTGCTGACGATGGCCGTGCGCTTTAGCGATAACAATGTACTGGCGATGAATCTTTATCCGGAGCGTCTGAATGGCCTGCTGAGTGATAATAAGCTGCCGAAGGACAGCTATTACTACCTTTGCGATCCGTCCGGTAATATTATGTTTACCATCAATGACCGCAATCTGTCGATAGAAGAAGAGCAACCTTATGTAGATAAAATCTTTAAGGAAATCCGTGATTCTGGCAGTGATGTATCTTATATTACCGACTATGAAGGCAATAAGCGCGGGGTTTACTACACGGTTTCGGAAAAGGGCTGGATATCTATTGTAACGATTCCATATGATTTCCTGATGGGTGATTATAAGGATTTGATGCAGTGGTTCAGCCTGACGCTGGCTATTTTCCTGCTGCTGGCTGCCGGTTTGGCACTGCGCGAGCATTTGCTGAACAGGGAGCTGCAGAGTATTAACGAGGTTATCCGCGTTATGAGCAAATCATTCCTGGCTGTGTTCAGAGTTAATTATATTACAGGACGCTATTATATGCTGAAAAGTACCCCGCCAGGACCTCAGGAGCCTGAGGGCGATTATGATGAGCTGCTGCAGGAGCTGATAAAGAATGTGGAGCCGGAGGCTACCGAAGAATTTGCGACCAGCTTTGCGCGTAAGCATATCAAGAATCTGGTGGAGCGTCATATCAATGACTTCGGCGGTGAGTTCCGCTATCGCTTCGGTAAGGAATACAGATGGCTGAATGTCCGCCTGATGCGCGATGATTTGCTGAATGAGGACGAAGCAGTTTTCTTCTTCCGTGAGGTAGACGCCGAAAAGCAGAAGGAGCTGGAGCATATTCAGGTGACGGAGCAGGCGCTGCAGGTGGCACGTGAAAATGCCAAATCTCGAAATATGTTCTTTTCGGCACTGTCGCATGATATGCGTGCGCCGCTTAACGGCATTATAGGCATGGCGGAGCTGGCAGAGCTGCACAAGGATGACTGCGGACAGGTGAAGGAATATATCCGCAAAATAAGCGCCGCAGGGCAGCAGCTGCTGACCTTGATTAATGATATTCTGGAAATGGCACGCCTGGACAACGGCAAGGTGGAGCATGTGCAGGAAACCTTTATGATTGCCAAGGTAGCGCAGGATACGAGCGATATTTTTGCGGCGCAGGCCGAGCTGGAGCAGAAGTTCTTTGACTCCCAGCTGATGCTGCAGGAAGATGAAATGGTGAGTGGCGATTTGCAGGGCTTGCAGCAGATTTTGAATAATATTTTGTCGAATGCGATTAAATATACCAAGGCGCATGGCAAAATAAGCTTCTTGGCCCGTCGCGAGCCAAGCAATGAGCGCAACCGCGTGCATTATACCTTTGTCATTAAGGATACCGGCTGCGGTATGTCAGCCAAATTCCTGGAGAAGATTTATAAGCCGTTTGAACGCGACAGCCGTTTCGGTGTGCCGCGCGTTACCGGCACCGGTCTGGGCATGACGATTGTCAAAAGCCTGGTAGAGCGTATGGATGGCAGCATTCATATCAGCAGCCGTGTTGATGAAGGCACCTGCGTAATTATTTCCCTGCCGTTCAACATTGTGAAAAAGGTAGAAAGCAAGCCGCAGGATACCATGCCGAAGCTGGAGGATTTTGCAGGCTGCAGAATCCTGGTAGCAGAGGACAACAATATCAACATGGAGATTATCAGCGAGCTGCTGACGATGAACGGTTTAGAGGTATTGCCGGCAAGCAACGGCAAGGAGGCCGTGAACCTGTTTGAGTCTTCGGAGGATGGCAGCATCAGCATGGTGCTGATGGATATGCAGATGCCGGAAATGGATGGCTGTGAGGCTGCCGAGGCTATCAGAGCATTGCCGCGTGAGGACGCGCTTAAGGTGCCGATTCTGGCGCTGACAGGCAACAGCGGCAGTGATGACGTAGAACGCGCTATGGCTGCCGGCATGAATGATTTTATGGTGAAACCGGTGCAGATGAAGCTGCTGGCGCAGATGATGAGTGCGTACCTGCAGCATTGAGAGCAGAAAGGGGTGCGAAGCTTTGCGTTTACAGGAACTGCCGCAGTATGTGGCGATTGATATTCAGGAAGCGCTGGAGGAGCGCTTTATGGAAAGTGAAGCGATGTATGTGCGCTTTTTGCGCAAGCTGCTGACAACCGATGATTACAAATTGATGGAGGAGGCTGCGGAGGCAGGCAACTGGCAGGAGGTGCTGCGCTATGCGCATAATCTGAAGGGTGTGTGTGCAACACTGGGGCTGACCGGTCTGCAGGCGCAGTTTGCCGATATTGTGAATGTGCTGCGCAGTGAGGAATATACCGTGCCGCAGCTGCAGGCAAAGCTGGCAGCGGTGAAGAATGACTGGCAGCGCACGCTGCAATATATTGAGCAGCTGGAGAGTGCATGATGGAAATAATAAGTGTAGCAGTCGGCGGTGCTTTGGGTGCAGTGTGCCGTTATCTGCTGGGTAATTTTATCAGCAGGGCGAGCGGCAGCGCTCTTCCCTGGGGAACCTTCGCCATAAATATCATAGGTTGCTTTTGCATGGGCCTTTTGATGACGCTGATTGTGGAGCGCGGTCTGCTGCCTGCGGCCTGGCGCCTGTTCTTGTGCGTTGGTCTGCTGGGTGGTTTCACAACCTTTTCCTCGTTCGGCTATGAAAGCCTGATGCTGCTGACGGAGGGTAATATCGCCGCGGCGGCAGCGTATAGCGGCGGCAGCCTGCTTTTGGGACTGTTGGCTGCGGGAGCAGGCGTGCTGGCGGGTAAAGGGGTATAGGTTGGAGAATTTCAGAAATAAATAACGCTTAACTTAAAGCATGACATAGATTGGCAAACAGAAAGGGGGAGAATAATATGGGATTATTGTTAAATACTCTCTCTCCGGCAGTATTATACGAGGAGATGGCAGAAAGTACATATTTTGTTGATAAAACTGCCTTTATAGGCCAAATGCTGCAGCGTATAGGTACCAATGGCAAGTATGTGTGCATCACACGTCCGCGCCGTTTTGGCAAAACTGTTATGGCTAATATGCTGGGAGCATTTCTGACTAAGAGCGCTGCTACGAAAAAACTTTTTGCACAGTTAAATATAGGCCGTGATGCTGAGGTTATGCAGCATATTAATCAATACAATGTTATTTATATTGATTTCAGCAGGATCAGCAGCAATGATTACCAAAGCTATATAGATAATATTGCCGATGCCTTAAAGAACGATCTGCATAAGGCATATCCTGATGTCGACTATCGTGCGGCAGGCGGCGTAGCTGAGGATTTGGAAAGAATTACTGCAGCAACGGGCGAAAGATTTATTTTCATTTTTGACGAATGGGATGCAATCTTTCACGCTGCCTTTATTTCCGAAGACGACAGGAAAAAATACCTGCTGTTCTTAAAGGATTTGCTTAAGGACAGAGTTTATGTCCAACTGGCGTATATGACTGGCGTACTGCCGATATCAAAATATACCAGCGGTTCGGAATTAAATACCTTTGCTGAATATAACATGGCGACGATGTCATTATATAGTGATGTTTTCGGGTTTGATGATGCGGAAGTAGATGCGCTGTTTGCAAAGTATCAGGCTTTAACGGCTAAACCGCAGGTTACACGTGACGGATTGAAAATATGGTATGACGGGTATCACACTGCTGCCGGCAATTTGCTGTATAATCCGCGCTCGGTGGTTATGGCTTTGCAGAATAACCAGCTTTATAATTATTGGACCAGCTCCGGTCCCTATGATGAATTGTTTTACTATATCCGCAACAATGTGACGGCGGTGCGTGATGATTTGGCACTGATGGCTGCGGGCGAACGGATACCCTTGAAAATTCAGGAATATGCGGCTATGCTGTTGGAGCTTAACACAAAGCAGCAGATTTTTTCGGCGATGGTTGTTTATGGCCTGCTGACATATGAAAACGGCAGAGTATTCATCCCTAACAAAGAATTGATGGATAAATTTAATGAGCTGCTCCTGAATAAGGATTCCTTGGGCTACGTACATCAGCTGGCAGTAAAATCGGAAGCGATGCTGCAGGCTACGCTGAAAGGTGATACCGCTACAATGAGCAGGATTCTGGAATTTGCTCATAATACGGAAACACCGCTGTTGGCGTATAACAATGAAACCGAACTGGCTGCTATTGTTAATCTTATATATTTGGCAGCACGCGACAGATATAATGTCCAAAGGGAGGATAAGGCCGGGACAGGCTATGTTGACTTTATTTTCTATCCCTATCAGGAAAATGATGATTGCCTTATATTGGAGCTGAAGGTAGACCATACGCCGGAGAAAGCGATAGAGCAAATAAAAAGCAGGCAGTATGCGCTCAAATTTGCCGGGACTCTGGGAGATGGCAGCAAGCGTTATAAAGGACGGATTTTGGCTGTCGGTATAGGCTATTCCAAGAAAACAAAACAGCACCAATGTAAGGTAGAGGTGCTGCAGAAGTAGTTGGCTGTATTATGATGAAAATAGGGAGTGAATAAGGTGAAAATTGAAAGCGGAAGAATGCTGAATGACTATATTGAACCTAACAAAAAACAGTACTGCATTCCTGTTTTTCAAAGGGATTATGCATGGACTGAAGAGCAGTGTACAAAGCTTTTTGAAGATATAGTGATGGCATATAAAAAAGACAGACCTCATTTTTGTGGTTCTTTCGTGTATGCACCTTTGGGTTCTAAAAAACATATTGATTCATATATAATTATTGATGGCCAACAACGCTTTACGACGCTTTATATCTTGATAAAAGCACTTGCTGATTCAGCAGATGATGATAGAGATAAGGATGCTTTGCAAAGATATCTCTACAATGAAGATAAATTTGACAGATATGGCTTAGACGAAAAAAGCAAGCTGAAATTAAAACCGGTAAAAACTGATAATGATCAACTTCTGTTATTAATGTCAGGAAAAATAGAGCAGATGGATAAGAGCAGGCGAGGCATAATTTATCATAACTATATGCTTTTTATGCAATTAATAAAATCATTTCTTGAGGAATCAAGAGCTAATTCTGTACTGATGATTAATGATGGGATAGAAAAGCTGATTTGTGCAGATATTAGATTAGATACAGACGATAATGCTCAAGAAATATTTGAAAGAATTAATTCAACAGGCATTAAGCTAGGATTAGCAGATTTGATTCGTAATTATATATTAATGACTGATACAGATCAAGAACGTTTATATGAAGAGTATTGGCTTACTGTGCAGAACTTGTTGCCTGATAAATTGCTTGATAACTTTTTTATAGATTATCTGAATATGAAAAGCGATGGCTTTGTAAAAGAAAGTGAAGCCTATAAAAGCTTTAAACAGGTATATGTAGAAGGTAAGTATGACAATGAGAAAATGCTTCAGGAAATTTTGCATTACGCAAAGCAGTATTATGTATTTTGTTATGGAAGCAGTGATTTTGGCGCTGAAGTAAATAAAGCTTTAGCAGGCTTGCGCAAGCTAAAGCAGACTACGGTATACTTATTTTTGTTCAGAGTTTTTGATGATTATGAAAATGGAATTATTAATAAAAATGAACTGGCGAGAGTGCTCAAAATGCTTCTAAGCTACAGTATAAGAAGACTTGTTTGTGAGATTGGTTCTAATACTCTGCGTGGATTATATAAGACTCTTTATGGACGTGTATTCGAACAAAAAGAAAATAAAAATACATACTACGATTCTCTAGTTTCGTTCTTTCTGCAACAAACCTCGAAAAATACAATACCATCAGATAATGAGTTTGTGACAGCATTGCAAGAAAAGAATCTTTATAGTAAAAATGCTCTTTGCAAATATTTACTCTGTGCAATCGAAAACCAAGGCAAGGAAACATTAGATACAGAAAATCTAAGCATTGAGCATATAATGCCACAAAATAAAAATTTGTCGATGTCGTGGCAAAAAATGTTAGGAGAAAATTGGCAATCTGTGCATGAAAAGTATCTTCATACGCTCGGTAATTTGACATTAACAGGGTATAATAGTGAGCTTGGAGATAAGCCGTTTGAAAAAAAGAAAGAGAAATTGGAAGAAACCATTACACATATAGCTGTTCTCTATAGTGATGTTAAGGATAAGAGTGAATGGAATAGCGTAAATATGGAAAAACGTGCAAAACGTTTGGCTGAGATTATTTTAAAACTATTTCCTATTGAGCAACCAAAAACAAAAATTGAATTTACTGATCCCCACTATAAGCTTTATACATTAGCGAATCCGGATGATGCTACTTATAAAACAGTAAATTATTTTGAGTTTTTAGGAGAACGTGTGAATGTTAGTAGTTTTGCTGAGATGGTAAGGTCTATTGCCCAAATTTTGTACGATATGGACAATAGCATTATTGATGATATGGCTAAGAAACATGAACCACTGCCGGAATGGACAACACCTGCGTTTTCTTATGAAGAAGACGGTGTACGCAATCCGTTTAAGTTGAGAAACTGTAACATTTATATTTCAACAGGTTATTCTGCATCTGCATGTATATTTTTCATAAGAGGTTTAATGAAAAAGTATGAGTTCGATATTAGTGAGGATTTTGTTTATAGTGCAAAACCTAACAATACATCGATAAATTAGCCTTTTTTCGCTCTCCTGATATTCAACACGGCAATCGCCGTAAATATCAGTCCCATGCCGATGATTTTCACCGGTGTCAGTGCTTCCGCAAAGAAAATAACACCGACGGCGGCAGCCACAAAGGGTTCAATCGTCGCAAGGATGGAGGCCTGTCCTGCCTCAATCTGTTCCAGTCCTTTGGTGTAGAGCAGATAAGGAAGCACGGCGCAGAGCAGGCCCAGGCCTAAAGCGCTGCCGATTGCCTGCAGGTTGATGGATGCAAGGCGCTGATAATCAAAATCTGCCAATGGCCATGAAGCTGCGAGTGTCAGATAAAAGGTGTAGGCGGTGATGGTTAGTGACGAATATTTGCGCACTGCATATTTGCCGAAAATGCTGTACAGCGCATAGCCGAAGCCGCTGCCCAGACCGTAGAGCAGGCCGCTGAGCGTAAGCGTAAGGCTGCTGCCGAAAACGCCGGTTACACAGGCGCAGCCGCTGAAGGTGAGCAGCAGAGCGAGTGCCTTGGTGCGCGTGAAGGCTTCACCGAAGCACAGCAGTGACATAAGCATGACAAAGACGGGCGCGGTGTAAAGCAAAAGCGCTGCTACCGCCAGACTTGTCTGCTGCATGGCGTTGAAGTAGCAGTAGTTGAAGAATACCAGGCTGCAGATGCCGGTGCCGACGAAAAGCCAGAGGTCACGCAGTCTGATGCGCAGGGCGGCACGCCCTGAACGCAGCAACGGCAACGTGACGCAGATTGCCGCTGCCAACGAACGCAGGGCAACAATCTGCATGGAGCTGAAGCCTTGTGCTGCCAGCGTTCTGACGAAGAGCCCGATTAAACCCCAGCAGACGGCAGCAGTGATGATGTAAAGATAGGCCTTTGTTTTCATTGCTCAGCCTGCTTTTTGCCGCGGCCCCAGAAGGTGTGGAATTTTTGCAGTAGCTCCTTACCGGGTTTGGGCGGCCACAGCTCCTGCCTGTCGCTGTCACGCATGGCTGCCGCCAGATGCTCGTAGATTTCCGGATATTGCGCATCGAGCGCTGCGATATGCTCCTTGATGTCCTGACGCATGGTGTGGCCGTCATAGGGACAGGGGTTTTTAATTGGCTTCAGGCCCAGTTTTGCCACCAGCTCGCGGATTTCCTGCTCTCGGTAGTAAAGCAGCGGGCGCAGTACCGTGATGCCGGAGCGCGAAAGCGGTGTTACAGGCAAGAAGGTGCGCAGCTGACCGCTGGTCACCAGATTCATAAAGAAGGTTTCTACGGCATCATCATTGTGGTGCGCCAATGCCACTTTGTTGAAGCCAAGCTCCTGCGCACGTCGGTTGGTAGCGGCGCGGCGGAAATAGGCGCAGGTGAAGCAGGGACTGCCGCCTTTTTTTTCATGTGCCGCCATTACGTCAACATCGTCGCTGTAGTGTGTAAGGCCGAACTGCGCGCAGAAGGCCTCCAGCTCCGCCTTGGGAAAGTTGGGTGCGAACATGCCGTTGACGGTGTAGCAGGCAAGGTCGAAGGGTATCGGCGAATATTTTTTGATTTCCGCCAGCATGGCTGTCAGAAGCATGCTGTCCTTGCCGCCGCTGAGACCGACGAGAATGCGGTCACCCGGCTGCAGCATATCGAATTCTATAATAGCCCGCCACAGCTTGCTTAAATCCTTGGCGGGAACGAAGGTGCTTTTCTTAGTCATCTGTACAATCTCCTTTTGCATTACATAGCATTATTTTAACACAATGCAGCTGCTTTTCCTAGCATATCTCTAGGCTAAAGCGGCTGCTTTTCTTCGCCTAAGCGACGCGTTTTGTGATATAATATTTAAGTCAAAAATATTTTTACCCAAGAAGAGGATGCAGGTGCATCCGTGAAATATTATGGAGGCTAACGACTGATGACCGATACAATGCAAGGACTCAATAAAGAGCAGCTTGATGCAGTACAGACTATTAACGGACCGATGCTGATTCTGGCGGGTGCAGGCAGCGGCAAGACTAAGGTGCTTACCTGCCGTATTGCGCATCTGCTGCAGCAGGGTGTGCGTCCCTATCGCATTTTGGCGATTACCTTTACCAATAAAGCCGCCGCGGAAATGCGTGAGCGTGTAGACCGTATGGCAGGCGCTGCGGCCAGAGATGTGTGGCTGTTTACCTTCCATGCCTTCTGCGCCCGTCTTTTGCGCTATGAGCTGGAAAATCTCAACGGCTATGCCAATAATTTTGCAATTTACGATACAAGCGACAGCAAAAATCTGATTAAACAGGTGCTGAAGGAAATGAATCTGGATGAAAAGCGTTTCCCGTTGCCGGCGATTATCAGCCATATCAGCAACGCCAAAAATGCTTTGCTGCTGCCCGATGCCTACGCTCGCGAGGCCAGTGGCTATTATGAGCAGCAGGTGGCAAAAATTTATGATGCTTATCAGAAAAAGCTGCAGGCCAACAATGCCGTAGACTTTGATGATTTGCTGCTGCTGGCTCTGCGTCTGCTGCAGGAAAATCCTGCGGTTAGAGAAAAATACCAGCGCAAGTTTGATTATCTGATGGTTGACGAATATCAGGACACCAACCATGCGCAGTACCTGCTGACGAAACTGTTGGCTGCCGGCCACAGAAACATCTGCGTAGTAGGCGATGCCGACCAGAGCATTTACGGCTGGCGCGGTGCCGATATCCAGAATATCCTTGATTTTGAAAAGGATTATCCCGATGCCAAGCTGGTGAAGCTGGAGCAGAACTATCGCAGCACGCAGGTTATTCTGGATGCCGCCAATGCCGTTATCGACAATAACAGCGGACGCAAACCGAAAAATTTGTGGACTGCCAACGGCAACGGTTCGGAAATCATTTACTATCAGGCGAACGATGAAAGAGATGAAGCACGTTATGTGATTGAAAATATGCAGAAGCTGCAGCTGAATGAAGGCGCTAAGCTGGGCGATATGGCGGTGCTGTACCGCACTAACGCGCAGTCGCGTGTTTTCGAGGAAATGCTGATTAAAAGCGGTATCGCCTATACGATGGTCGGCGGTACGAAGTTCTATGAGCGCAAGGAAATCAAGGATGCGCTGGCTTATCTGCGTCTGATTTTCAACCCCAGTGACAGCCTGAGCCTGCTGCGTATTATCAACGTTCCGCGCCGCGGTATCGGTGATGCGACATTGGCACGTCTGCAGGAGTATGCCAATGCCAGCGGCCAGTCCCTGTTCGAGGTAGTGACCAATGCAGCGGATGTTCCTGGTCTTGCCAGCCGTTTTGCCAACAAGTTGGACGAGCTGAGCGGTCTGCTCTTTGAGCTGATGGGCGAGGCTGCCGATGTGCCGGTAAAACAGCTTTTGGATGATGTGCTGCTGAAAACCGGTTATCTGGAGGAGCTGCAAAGCAGCAAGGACCCGCAGGACGAAAGCCGTGTAGAGAATCTGAAGGAAATGCTGAGCGTAACCGAGGACTTCGCAGTAAAATGCGAGCGCAACGGCGAAGAACCGACGCTGGAAAACTTCCTGGCCGACGTAGCGCTGGTTGCCGATATTGATGATGCTGAGCTGGGTGAGGATGCAGTTACACTGATGACGCTGCATTCTGCCAAGGGCCTGGAATTCCCCAATGTCTTTTTGGTAGGTATGGAGGAGGGCATCTTCCCGCATTCCCGCACATTGATGAACGATGATGAGATTGAAGAGGAACGCCGCCTGTGCTATGTAGGTATTACGCGTGCGGAAAAGCATTTGTTCCTGAGCAACGCCAGAACACGCACTATCTACGGCCGCACGCAGTATTATACACCGTCCCGCTTCCTGCAGGAGGTACCGCGTAATCTGGTGCATGTAATCAAGCGCCCGGTAGTACAGCGTCCGGCGATGACTTCGCAGGTACACAAGCCTACTGCCAAGGAAAACGCCAATTGGTTCGAGCAGCATAAGGCCAGCTTCTTCCCGAGGGAAAGCAGTGCGGCGGCAGGCTGCAGCTTCCGTGTCGGTGATAAGGTTATGCATAAAAAGTGGGGTGCAGGCACGATTGTCACCGCTAAGGCTGCGGATGACGGCCAGGAGGTTACGGTTGCTTTTGCCGGCGGCGGTATCCGCAGCCTGCTGACGAAGTATGCTAAGCTGGAAAAGCTGTAAGCAGCGGCTTTCCGGATAAAAATGTTGGAGGATAAAGCAATGGCAGAAATGGATTTATTTGCTGATGAGCGTGCAGCGGATTTGGCCGAGGCCGATAAGCTGCGCCGCGAAATCCGTCATAACGAATATTTATATTATGTATTGGATGCGCCGGAGATTACGGACGCCGAATATGATCGCATGATGGTGCGCCTGCGTGAGCTGGAGGCGCGCTATCCTGACAGCATTCCGGCCGATTCGCCTACGCAGCGCGTCGGCGGACGTGCTTCCTCGCAGTTTACCGAGGTGCGTCACCTGGAGCCACTGCTGAGCCTGGGCAACGTATTTTCCGCCGAGGAGCTGCGTGCCTTTGATGAACGTGTTCACAGCGGTCTGCCTGCAGGCAGCAAGGTGGAATACGTTATGGAGCCGAAGATTGACGGCCTGGCCTGCAGTCTGATTTACGAAAACGGTAAGCTGGTGCGCGCCGCTACCCGCGGTGACGGCGTAGTAGGCGAAAATGTTACGGCCAACGTGCGCACTATCCGCAGCATTCCGCTGACGCTGAAGGTGCCTGAGGGTGAAGCAGTGCCGGAGCTTTTGGATGTGCGCGGTGAGGTCTATATGCCGCGTCAGGCTTTTATG
>ENA-OPWL01000627-OPWL01000627.1-human-gut-metagenome-genome-assembly--contig:-NODE-627-length-17627-cov-1.589005_pt1 | contig 17627 bp, 10 predicted proteins | sample MGYA00241508_ERZ502008 | MGnify/ENA primary metagenome ERZ502008 (study PRJEB25962, sample SAMEA2043046) | human gut metagenome | biome: human gut; feature: human-associated habitat; material: faeces... | reverse complement strand
CCAGAAACCGACAGTAAAAAGACATTGACTTGGAGCGTAGGTACAACTGCCGGAGTAGACGTTGGTGGTTCTACTGCTTGGAATAACGTAAAAATCAACGCTAAGACTGGTAAATTGAATATTGGTGCTCTGCCTCCTGTACAAAAATGTGTTGTAGTATTGGTAACAGCTACTGCAGGTTCTGGCAAAAAGGCTTATTCTGTAACAGTGCCAGTATTCTTCCACAACTCTAATGCTGATAAAACTGAAGGAAAGATAGAATACACTCCATTCGTTCTGCAAGTAAATCCAAAGAAGGGTGGACGTTCTGTTACTCCTACCATCACTAACAAAATAGATATGAGCAAGTTTGTATTAGACTTCAGACGTAATCCTATCTATTACAACATTAATGGAGAATATCAAGATGGTACTCCTATTATGTCGGGTGGGCCACAAGCAAACAATAAGAACTGTGAACAGTCACCGTTCATGAAAGCATTGTGGGATCAATGCGGCGCTGGATATGGAGCAAAAGCACCAATGTCTTACTTTAATGGAAATAACCCAAAGGCCAATCTAACCGACAAGACATTGGGTTATGTAGACAATGCAGACGGAGAAAACAAATTCTCAGTCGTAATAAACGCTAACCAATTCTGTCAGCGTGCAGAAGACGGTCAGGAAGTATTAGGTTGGGCAAACGGTATATTCATGATGAATATGACATATAGCGACAACGTCACTAATGTAAACAAAGAAACAGAAACAGGTCCTATCGTATTCTGGCTTGATACTAATTTTTAATTCAATTATCCATTAATCATATAGATTTATGCATCAATACACTATAAAATCGGCAAGCAAAAGAGGGTTCATCACCCTCCTTGCCTTGATGATGTCTGTATGTCTGTACGCTCAGCGAATAACACTGAACGGTGTTGTTATAGACGAGACAGACCAACCGCTTATCGGTGCTACCGTACAAGTTGTGGGTACACCCGATGGTACCATTACCGATTTCGACGGTAACTTCTCTCTGAAAGTTAAGAAAGGAGCAAAGATTACTTTCTCTTACGTAGGATACTTAAGCAAAACCTTGACTTTCCAAGGACAGAACAAAGTAACCGTAAAACTGGAACCCGACAATAAGACTTTGGAAGAAGTAGTAGTTGTAGGTTACGGTGCTATGAAACGTAGCGACTTGACAGGATCTCTTTCATCAGTAGGTGGAAAAGACATCGAGGGTTATAAAACAAGTAACTTGGCGGGAGCGTTGAGCGGCCAGGTTGCCGGTGTTCAGATTACCCAGACAGATGGTGCGCCGGGTTCTGGCTTCAACATCAACATCCGTGGTGTGGGTACCTTGACTGGTGATAATGCACCTCTTTATATAGTAGACGGTTTCCAGGTAGACGATATCAGCTATCTGTCTGACTCGGATATAGAAGACATCTCTGTATTGAAAGATGCTTCTTCGGCTGCCATCTACGGTTCTCGCGCAGCAAACGGTGTTATCTTGATCTCTACCAAGCAGGGTAAGGAAAGCAAGCCTATCATTACTTATAAGGGCTCTGCCACTTACCGTAGCATCGCTAAGAAACTCGATTTGCTTAGCCCGTACGAATTCGTAAAACTGCAGGGTGAAATTAACGATAAATACTTGACCTCTTACTTCCAGGAAGGAAATGACTCTGAAGGCAACCCATACCGTTATCAGTCGCTCGACGACTTTATCGGTGTAGAAGGTATCGATTGGCAAGACCAGACTTTCAATCCTACTTGGTCTACCGATCATAACGTAAGCATCATCGGTGGTACTGACAAGTCTAAATATTCAGGCTCTTTGTCGCGCTACGTAGAAGAAGGTATCTTCAACAACAGTGGTTTCGACAAGACTACCGGAAAGCTTCGTTATACTAACAAGCTGACTAAGAAGGTATCGTTGGATGTTACATTCAACTATGCCCAGACTAACCGTAAAGGTGTAGGTACATCGGCCGACACTGGTCGTTTCAACATGTTGGCACAGATTATCAGTGCACGTCCTACTGCAGGTAACCGCATGACTGATTACGAATTGCTGAACGCTTTCATCGACCCTACTATGTTGGAAGACGGAAACGATAATATCGCTCAGGTAAACCCTGTATTGCAGACTGAAAACGTAACTAACAAGAAACGCTCTGAATATTGGTCGGCTAACGGTGCTTTAAACTGGGAAATCAGAAAAGGATTGACTTTCCGTACTGCTGCCACTTACAACACTACCAACACCAGAACAGACATATTCTATTCTCAGAAGACAAAAGAAGCATACCGTAACGGTGGTAAGCCTTATGGTTCAAGCCAGATGCAACGCGACTCACGTTGGGTAAACAGTAACACCTTGACTTGGAAACAGAAAATCAAAAAGCATCAGTACGATGTAATGTTGGGTCATGAAGTTTCGCACAAGACTACTGAGTACTTATACGGTCAGGCAATGGATTTCCCATTCGATAACCTGGGCAACAATAACTTAGGTCTTGGAGCTACTCCGAGCAAAGTAAATTCTGATTATAGCGACAACTCGCTGCTTTCATTCTTTGCACGTGCCAACTACAACTACGACAACCGCTACTTGTTCACTGCAACAATGCGTGCCGATGGTTCTACAGTATTCTCTAAGAACAATAAGTGGGGATACTTCCCTTCATTCTCTGCCGCATGGCGTGTATCTGAAGAAAAGTTCATGAAGAACTTGGATTGGATTTCTAACATGAAATTGCGTTTAGGATGGGGTCTTGTAGGTAACGACCGTATCAAGAACTACTTGTCGCTCGATCTTTATACAGACTCTAAATACGGTGTAGGAAACCAAATAGTAACTGTATTAACTCCTAAGCAGCTGCGTAACAGCGACTTGAAGTGGGAGGCATCTTCTACAGTCAACGCAGGTATAGACTTGGGTTTCTTTGCTAACCGCTTGAGCTTGACTGCCGACTTCTTTATAAAGAACACCAAAGACTTGCTGTTAGCACAGTCGTTGGCACACGTAACAGGTTTCGATTCTCAGTGGCAAAATGTAGGTAAGATTCAGAATAGAGGTATTGAATTAAGTATCAACAGCACAAACATTCAGTCTAAGAACTTCACTTGGCAAACCAATTTCAACATTTCGTTCATCCATAACGAATTGAAATCATTGGCATCGGGAGTAGACGCAATGTATGCACGTTCAGGATTCGACGGCAACTTTACTTCTTACGACTACATCGCAAAAGTAGGCGAATCACTGGGCTTGATATACGGTTATGAATTCGACGGTATCTACCAATACTCTGATTTCAACCAGACTCCTGACGGAAAATGGATATTGAAAGAAGGTGTAGTAAATAACGCCGGATACAAAACTAAAGATACAAGCTTGGAACCGGGATGTGTAAAATATAAAGACCAAGATGGCGACGGTGAAATCACTACTAAAGACCGTACAGTAATTGGTAACACACTGCCTAAGTGGTATGGTGGTATCACCAACAATTTCAACTTCAAGGGTGTAGACTTCAGCTTCATGTTCCAGTTTAACTACGGTAACGATTTATACAACGCAACCCGTCTGTACAGTACTCAGACTCGTTTGGGCCGTCGTAACATGATGGCGGAAGTAGCAGACCGTTGGTCGCCTACAAACGCATCTAACCTCGTTCCGAAGACAAACGGTTACATTACCAACGAAGTATATTCACGTTTCGTAGAAGATGGCTCATTCATTCGTTTGAAGAACGTCACTTTGGGATATACCATTCCGCAGAAACTTACTAAGAAGTTCTATGTACAGAAACTCCGCGTATACGGAAGCGCACAGAACTTGTTCTGCCTGAGCAAATATAGCGGTTACGACCCAGAAGTAAGTACAGCTGCAAACAACCCGATGACACCGGGACTTGACTGGGGTGCATATCCTAAGAGCCGTATCTTCACTATAGGACTTGATTTACAATTCTAATAAAAACGAAACAGTATGAAAAGACATAAATTATATACCTTATTACTGACAGGACTAGTTACTCTGGGTTCTACTTCGTGCAGCAACTTCTTGGAAGAAGAAGATAAAGTAGAAGTAGAAAAGAAGAACTACCTGACCAACGCCGACGAAGCACAAAACGTACTTTTAGGCGTATACCGAACTAACGTGAGAGAAGCGATGTATGGCCGCTACTTGTCTATCCACTTCAGCTTGGGTACCGATATGGAACAAGTAGAAGGTAGCAATACGGAAAATTTCCGTATTGTCCCTACCAACGCTTATCCAGCTACACAATCGGAAGTACAGCAGGCATGGCAATCGCTGTATATGGGAATCTATAACGCAAACGATTTTCTGGAACAGCTGTCACTGCACATAGATAGCTACAGCCAGTCGGATAAAAAGAAAGCATTGATCTATGCTGCCGAAGCACGTTCATTGAGAGCTCTTTACTACTTCGAGTTGGTTCGCCGTTGGAACCGTGTGCCTTTGTTTACTAATACAGAACAATCTCACCAGAAACCGGAAACATTTGTACAGGCAGAACCGGCTGAAGTATATAAGTTCATAGAAGAAGACTTGAAATACGCTGCTGAAATATTGCCGTATGCAACAGACGACGATTTACGTAGCGACAATTCTTACCGTTTCTCTAAGGGTGCCGCATTAGGATTGCTGGCTAAAGTATACGCTACATGGGCAGGATATCCTGTAAACGATACATCAAAATGGAAAGACGCTGCCGAAACTGCCGCACAGCTTATCAACTCTGGCAAGCACGACTTGCTGCCCGACTTTGAGACATTGTGGGAAAACACCGCCAACGGTGTATGGGATCCGACAGAAAGTCTTATCGAAATCTCATTCTACTCGCCTACTGCTGCCGGTGGTGCAAACGACCCTTGCGGATACATAGGCAAATGGAACGGTGTACCGGCTTCACAGATTTCGGGTACACGCGGAAGCTGTAAAGGTAACGTGAAAGTAATCTATCCGTTCTCATATAAATGGCAGCAGATAGCAGAGCAGAAAGGCGACAAGCGTTGGGCTTTGTCAATCTCTAACTTCCAGTACAAACCTACCAAGACATTCTTCGGTAAAGCTGGACAGTATACTATAGGCGATGAGAAAGTAACGCTGACTGCCGAAGAAGCAAGTCTGAATCCTGATGTAGACCAGAAGAACAAGCAGTACTTCACTCCTGCCAAATGGGATTTGGAAAAATATACCAACGCTGCCAACAAGCTGATAAACGACGACCGCTCTAACACTAACTGGTATGTATTGCGCTACGCCGATGTATTACTTATCTATGCAGAAGCGCTGAACGAATGGAAGGGATATCCTACCAACGAAGCATACGCTGCTATCAATAAGGTTCGTCGCCGTGGATTCGGTAACCCGAGCAACACATCCGTTTGCGACTTGCCTGCAGCTCTTAGCCAAGAAGACTTCCGTCAGGCAGTACGCGATGAACGTGCATACGAATTGGCATTCGAAGGACATCGCCGTCTTGACTTGGTGCGTTGGGGTATCTACTATCAGACAATCACCAAAACTTACAAAGACATCAAGAACTGGTGGTCGAGCGACAATGAAAACTTCAACTATGCCATTTACCAATACACCATCGAAGGTAAGCATGAGCTGATGCCTATCCCGCAACGCGACATGGACTTGTGTCCGCAATTCAAGCAGAACCCGAAGTGGTAACTATTGGAAAATAATTGAAAATATAACTTCAAGCACAGAGGCGCAAAGGAGCAATAAAAAAACAATGTTTCTTTGCGCCTTATGCTTTATAAAAGGCCGATTAAGACAATTATTATAGTCTATTCAACAAAAGTTGCATAACAAAAATGCGCTTTGAAAGGCTTTAGCACAATAATCGGCCCCTCTGACATAACAGTAAACTAATTTTGTAACCAAGAAAACAAACCCATAAAAACGATACTTTATAATGAAAAAACTGATTGCATTTGCTGCGGCAGCCATTGCTCTTGCCTCATGCCAGACTCAACCAAAAGAAGATTACAGCTGGATTAAAAACGGACTTGATGTAGCACAACAGCAACTGATGCTTGCTGCTCACGAAGCTGAAGGAACAGGTAAATTGCCTCGTACTACTTATCAGAGCTACGACATGAACTTCCTCTGCGAACAGTTGGAAAGAGATTCTGCGACATTTAAAGACTCATTGCGCCAGTCTGCTCCTGCCGAAAAAGTAGGAAAGATGAAACTCTGCACAGTGAAAGACTGGACAAGCGGATTCTTCCCCGGTTCTTTATGGTATGCATACGAATTGACAGGAAATGACTCGTTGAAAACAGAAGCTATAGAATATACTAACTTGCTGAACCCGGTACGCTATTATAGAGGAACTCACGACTTGGGCTTCATGATTAACTGCAGCTACGGTAACGCACTTCGTCTTACTAAGAACGATACTATCACTGCCGTAATGCACGAAACTGCTGATAACCTCTGCAGCCGATTCAACGAAGGTATCGGTTGTATCCGTTCATGGGACTTCGGAACATGGAATTTCCCGGTTATCATCGACAACATGATGAACCTCGACTTGCTCTTCACTGTAAGCAAACTTACAAACGACGATAAATATAAAAACGTTGCTATCACCCACGCTAACACTACCATGAAAAATCACTTCCGTCCGGACTACACTTCATGGCACGTAGTAAGCTATAACAATGACGGTACAGTAGAACGCAAACAGACTTTCCAAGGAAAGAACGACGATTCTGCATGGAGCCGCGGTCAAGGATGGGGCGTATACGGATATACAGCTTGCTTCCGTGAAACAAACGATTCTACTTACTTGAAATTCGCATGCAATATTGCAGATATGATTATGAGCCGTGTTAAGACAGACGACGCTATTCCTTACTGGGACTATATGGCTCCTGTAACTCCTGAAACTCCGCGCGACGCATCGGCTGCAGCTGTTACAGCTTCTGCTTTGTTAGAACTTAGCACATTCGTTGCCGACGGACAGAAATACTTCGACTACGCAGAAAAGATTCTGAAGAGCTTGTCGAGCGACGCTTATTTGGCTAAGCCAGGCACAAACGGCGGTTTCATCTTGATGCACTCTACAGGTTCTTTGCCTAACGGAAGTGAAATCGATGTTCCTCTGAACTATGCTGACTACTACTACTTGGAAGCTCTGAAGAGATACATGGATTTGAAGCACATTTCATACAAAGACCTTTAATAATAAGTAATTCATGAAATTAAAACATATAGCATTAAGCATAGTAGCTTGTATCGGTATGGCACAAGCTACTGCACAAGAGCTTAAAACGGAAGTTTTCTCTTTGCTGAACCTTAATTATCCAGGTTTGGAGAAAGTTAAGTCTTTGCACGAATCAGGAAAAGACAAAGATGCTGCACAGGCATTGCTCGATTATTACCGCGCACGTACCAACATCAAGACTCCAGATGTAAACTTGAATAAGATTACTATCGGTAAGGAAGAACAGAAGTGGGCCGACGACGCTATGGAGCATACATTCTTCGTACATAAAGGCTACCAGCCATCGTTCAACTACGGTAAGGACATCAACTGGAAATACTGGCCTGTACAAGATAACGAATTGCGTTGGCAGCTTCACCGTCACAAATGGTTTACTCCGATGGGTAAAGCATATCGTGTGTCGGGCGACGAGAAGTATGCTAAAGAATGGGCCGCTCAATATATCGACTGGATTAAGAAAAACCCGTTGGTATCTATCGACAAGAAAGAATATGAACTGACAAGCAACGAAACTCTGAAAGGCGATGTAGAAAACATGCGTTTCGCTTGGCGTCCGCTCGAAGTTAGTAACCGCCTGCAAGACCAGACTACACAGTTCCAGTTGTTCTTGCCGTCTCCTTCTTTCACTCCGGAATTCCTTACCGAGTTCCTTGTAAACTACTACAAGCACGCTGTTCATATCCTGAACAACTACTCTGACCAAGGAAACCACTTGCTGTTCGAAGCACAGCGCATCATCTACGCCGGAACATTCTTCCCCGAATTCAAGGACGCTTCTGCATGGAGACAGAGCGGTATCGGTATCTTGAACCGCGAAATCAAAGTTCAGGTTTACGATGACGGTGGACAGTTCGAGCTCGACCCACACTATCACTTGGCGTCAATCAACATTTTCTGCAAGGCTTTGTACATAGCAGATATGAATGGATTCCGCAATGATTTCCCGCAGAGCTACATGGATACAGTAGAAAACATGATTATGTTCTACATGAACATCTGTTTCCCCGACTATACCAATCCTTGCTTCAGCGACGCTAAGCTGACAACAAAGAGAGAAATGGTCAAGAACTACAAAGAATGGAGCAAATTGTTCCCGAAGAATAAGGCTATCTTATACTTCGCAAGCGAAGGCAAAAAAGGAGAACTTCCTGCATACTTGTCTAAAGGTTTCTTGAAATCAGGTTTCTTTGTATTCAGAAACTCTTGGGGTGAAGACGCAACTCAGATGGTTGTTAAGGCTGGTCCGAAAGCATTCTGGCACTGTCAGCCCGATAACGGTACATTCGAGATGTGGTTCAACGGAAAGAACCTGTTCCCCGACTCTGGTTCTTATGTATACGCCGGAAGCAAGGAAGTAAACGAAGAACGTAATTGGTTCCGCCAAACTGCGGTTCACAACACACTTACTCTGAACAACAAGAATCTTGACCAGACAAATTCTAAGACTCTGTTGTGGCAGCCCGAAGGCGATATTCAAACACTTGTGACTGAAAACCCGAGCTACAAGGACCTTACTCACCGTCGTAGCATCTTCTTTGTAAACAACACATATTTCGTGATTGTAGACGAAGCTATAGGTGCAGCTAAAGGCTTTGTAAACTTACACTACCAAATGCCGAAAGGTAAGATTGCCAATAGTCGTGAAGACATGACTTTCGTTACCGAGTTTGAAAGCGGAAGCAACATGAAGTTGCAGTGCTTCGGCCCTGCCGGCATGAGCATGAAGAAAGAAGAAGGTTGGGCATCTACAGCTTACCGCAAGAAATTCAAACGTATGAATGTTTCATTCAACGTTAAAAAAGAAAACGATGCGGTACGTTACATCACCATCATCTATCCGATGAAAGACAGCGCAGATGCGCCTGCTATGTCGGCTAAGTTCAAGACTAAGAAATTCGACGGTAAGAACTTGGAAGTTGAAGTAAAAGTAGGTGGCAAGAAACAATCTTTGAAATATACCTTGCAATAAACCATTTATTGTTGTCGGGGATGGGATGAACATAATCCCTACCCCGACCTCAATAAAACCATTATAACTCTATATCATGAAAACAGTATCTCAAGCAGCATTGTGCCTTCCTTTAGTGGCACTGAATCTAACAAGCTGCGCAACCCAGAAAAAAGAAGAGCCGAAACAGCCGAACATTATCTTTATAATGACCGACGACCATACCACTCAGGCTATGTCTTGCTACGGAGGAAATCTTATCCAGACTCCAAACATGGACCGCATCGCCAATGAAGGTATCCGTTTCGACAACTGCTATGCAGTAAACGCCCTTTCAGGTCCGTCAAGAGCCTGCGTACTGACAGGTAAATTCAGCCACATCAACGGATTTACAGATAACGCAAGCACCTTCAACGGTGATCAGCAGACATTCCCGAAACTTTTGCAGAAAGCAGGATACGAAACTTCCATCATCGGAAAATGGCACCTCATCTCTGAACCGCAAGGATTCGACTACTGGAGTGTCTTAAGCGGACAAGAAGAACAAGGCGACTACTACGATCCTGACTTCTGGGAAAACGGTAAACACATAACAGAAAAAGGTTATGTAACCGATATCATTACAGACAAGGCGATAAAATGGATGGAAGGACGCGACAAGAGCAAACCGTTCTGCATGATGTTCCACGAAAAAGCGCCTCATCGCGACTGGATGCCGGCTCCACGTCATTTAGGTATATTCAACGACGTTACTTTCCCCGAACCAGAGAATCTGTTCGATGACTACAAGGGAAGACAAGCTGCAGCCGAACAAGACATGTCGATTGCCAAGACTCTGAAAGAAGACTGGGACTTGAAACTTCTTACTCACGACGAAATAGTAAACGGAAAGTCAAGACTGCGCGATGTTTATATGCGTATGCCAGAAGATGTACAGCACAAGTGGGATTCTGTTTATGCTCCACGTATCGCAGAATATCGCAAAGGCAACTTGAAAGGCAAAGAATTGATAAGCTGGAAATATCAGCAATACATGCGCGATTATCTGGCAACCGTTCTTTCTGTAGACGAAAACATCGGACGATTGCTTGATTATCTGAGCGAAACAAATCAGTTGGACAACACCATCATAGTTTATACTTCCGACCAAGGCTTCTTCTTGGGAGAACACGGATGGTTCGACAAGCGATTCATGTACGAAGAATGCCAGCGTATGCCGCTTATCATACGTTACCCTAAAGCTATTAAGGCTGGTTCTGTAAGCTCGGCTATCAGTATGAACGTTGACTTCGCTCCTACATTCCTCGACTTTGCAGGTGTTGATATACCGGAAGATATTCCTTGCAGGAGTGAAGGTGCCATCGGATATGCACGGAGTTTCTTTCCTGCCTTTACTGAAAGGAGAGAAAGTTTCCGATTGGCGTAAGTCATTGTATTATCATTTTTATGAATATCCGGCAGAACACTCAGTTAAACGTCACTACGGAATACGCACACAAGACTTTAAGTTGATTCATTTCTATAATGACATCGATGTTTGGGAAATGTACGACATGAAGAAAGATCCGCATGAGATGAACAACATCTTTGGCAACCCTGACTATGCCGACAAGCAGCAAGAACTGATGCAGCTGTTGAAAGAGACTCAGGAACAATATAAAGATACCGACCCCGACGAAAAAGAAAAAGTACTTTTCAAGGGCGACCGTAGATATATGAAACGATAATTCACTTTTATATAATTTATAATACTATGGACAGAAGACGATTTTTAAAAACTACAGGATGGTCTTTCTTAGGTATTGCAGCATCGGGTAGCTTGCTCGAAGCTTGCACACCGGGCAGTAAAGAGGCTAAGAAAATTATGCCATCAGCCAGCAACCTCAAAATGTATTGGGGCGACTTACACAACCACTGTAACATCACATACGGACACGGCGACATGCGCGACGCTTTCGAAGCGGCTAAGCAGCAACTCGACTTTGTAAGTGTTACCCCACATGCTATGTGGCCAGATATCCCCGGAGCCGACGACCCACGTTTGGCTTGGGTTATCGACTATCATACAGAAGCGTTCAAACGTCTCCGTGCCGGAGGATACGAAAAGTATGTAGCAATGACCAACGAATACAATAAAGAAGGCGAGTTCCTTACTTTCATTGGTTATGAAGCACACAGCATGAAGCACGGCGACCACGTTGCTCTGAACTACGACCTCGACGCACCGCTTGTAGAATGTACTTCTATCGAAGATTGGAAACAGAAAGCCAAAGGTCATAAGGTATTCGTTACTCCGCACCACATGGGCTATCAAACAGGATACCGCGGATACGACTGGAACTTCTTTACCGAAGGCGATGTAACTCCGTTCGTAGAAATGTATTCTCGTCACGGATTGGCAGAAACAGATCAGGGCGACTATCCTTATCTGCACGATATGGGACCTCGCCAGTGGGAAGGTACCATCCTTTGCGGATTGGAAAGAGGACACAAGTTCGGTATCATGGGTTCTACAGACCAGCACTCAGGTTATCCTGGTAGCTACGGTGACGGCCGAATCGGTGTTTTGTCTCCGTCACTGCACAGAGAAAACATCTGGGAAGCACTGCGCAACCGCCACGTTTGCTGCGCTACCGGCGATAAGATTCTCATCGACTTCCGCCTGAACGACGCGTTTATGGGAGACGTTACTAAGGGAAACAGCCGCCGCATCTACCTCAATGTAGAAGGAGGAAGTTGCATAGACTATGTAGACGTTATCAAGAACGGACGCTTGTTGGCACGCCTCAACGGTCCGATGACTCCGGTAATGCCGAAGGAAGATACCGTACGTTGCAAAGTGAAAGTACAGTTCGGATGGAACCGCGAAGAGAAATACGTAGCTTGGAAAGGAAACTTGTCAATCGATAAGGGTCGTATCGTAAGCGTTACTCCTTGCTTTAGAGGTGCAGCGTTCACATCGCCTCAGCCGGGAGAAAAAGAGTTCCACACTCACGTAAATAAGATTTTGAGCGTAAGCGAAAAAAATACTGAGTTGGAAATGTACTCTTCTAAGAACCCCAACACCACTACCGATGCTACACAGGCAGTAATTCTGGAACTGGAAATGCCGAAAGACGGAGTGCTTACAGCCGAATTCAACGGCAAGAAGTTCAGCCACACACTGGGCGAATTGCTCGAAGGCTCACGTACTCACTTCATGATAGGATGGTTGAGCGAGGCTATTTTGTTTAACCGCGCAATGCCTGAAAGCTGCTACACTGTAGAGCACTACATGGAAGATACCACACCAGAAAGAGATACTGACTATTATTACATCCGTGTACGCCAGCGCGACCAGCAATGGGCTTGGAGTTCACCAATCTGGGTAGAAAGAACATAAAATGGGAAATAAAAGATTCGCTATAGGAATAGACCTTGGCGGAACTTCTGTGAAATACGCCTTGACTGATGCCGAAGGCGTATTTCATTTTGAAGGGAAGATTCCGTCGAAAGCCGATATCTCGGCAGAAGCCGTTATCGGACAATTGCGCTTTGCCGCACAGCAGTGTATGGATGCAGCCGCAAAAAGCAATATTACAGTGGCTGGCATAGGTATAGGTACACCGGGCATTGTAGACGAAACAAACCGTAAGGTACTTGGTGGAGCCGAAAACATTGTAGGTTGGGAGAATGTAAACTTAGCAGACGTAATGGAAGAGGCAACCGGACTCAAGGTTCAGGTGGGCAATGATGCCAACATGATGGGACTGGGCGAAACTCTGTTCGGAGCCGGAAAAGGAATGAAGAACGTGGTATTCGTAACCGTAGGTACAGGCATCGGAGGTGCGGTAGTTATAGATGGCAAGCTATTTAACGGATTCGCCAACCGAGGTACAGAATTGGGTCATGTGCCATTGATAGCCAACGGTGAAGAATGCGCTTGCGGCTCTGTAGGCTGCTTAGAGCATTATGCCTCTACATCGGCTTTGGTACGCCGCTTCTGTAAACGCGCTAAAGAAGCCGGACGCACATTCACCGAAGAGGTAAACGGCGAAGTTATAGTACGCCTTTACAAAGAAAACGATCCGATAGCCGTTGAAAGCCTCAACGAACATTGCGACTTCTTGGGACATGGCATCGGAGGATTCATCAACATCTTCAGTCCGCAACTGATAGTAGTGGGCGGAGGATTATCAGAAGCCGGCGACTTCTATATTCAGAAAGTCTGCGAAAGAGCCATGCGATACGCTATCCCCGACTGCGCCGTAAACACCCGTGTCGTGGCTGCCACATTAGGCAATAAAGCCGGATGCTTAGGAGCTGCCGCTTTAATTTTTCAACAGACAGAACAATGAAAAAGAAAATACTACAACTTACCCTAATCATGATGTTCTGGTTTACCATTTCGTTCATCACGAACATCTTGGGACCACTTATACCGGACATCATCAATAACTTCCACCTGAGCGACTTGGCTATGGCTGGGTTCATTCCCACCTCGTTCTTCATCGCTTATGCGTTGATGTCTATCCCTGCCGGTATCCTGATAGACCGTTTCGGCGAGAAACCCGTATTATTCTGCGGATTCCTCATGCCGTTCGTAGGAACTATCTTGTTTGCCATGCTGCATACTTATCCGGCATTGCTTGCATCATCGTTCATTATCGGACTGGGTATGGCCATGCTGCAAACGGTTATCAACCCGCTGCAACGCGCTGTGGGAGGCGAAGAGAACTACGCATTTGTAGCCGAGTTGGCACAATTCGTATTCGGAGCCGCTTCGTTTGTCAGCCCGTTGGTTTACACATACCTGATTCACGAACTCGACCCGTCTATCTACAGCGAAGGCAAGAATTGGCTTATCGACCTATTGGCTCGCGTCACTCCGTCCGATTTGCCTTGGGTTTCACTGTACTGGATATTCACAATCATCCTATTGGCAATGCTGATAGCTGTAGCCGTATCTAAGTTTCCGAAGATAGAACTGAAAGAAGACGAAAAGAGCGGCTCGCGTTCATCGTACACAGAGCTATTTAAGAAACCTTCTATATGGTTGTTTTTCTTAGGTATATTTTGCTACGTAAGTACAGAGCAAGGTTCTTCTATCTTTATGAGTACTTTCCTTGAGCAATATCACGGCATTAACCCGCAGACAGATGGAGCGCAAACCGTTAGTTTGTTCTGGGGACTGATGACAGTGGGATGCTTCTTCGGTATGATTCTGCTGAAGTTCATAGACAGCAAGCGTCTGCTTCAGATGTCGGGAATAATCACCATCGTACTGCTGATATGCGCATTGTTCGGAAGCAAGCAGCTTTCTGTAATGGCATTCCCTGCTATCGGATTCAGTATTTCCATGATGTACTCTATAGTATTCTCATTGGCTCTGAACTCCGTGTCCGAACATCACGGTTCGTTCGCCGGAATTCTTTGCTCGGCTATTGCCGGAGGTGCCATCGGTCCGCTTATCATCAGTAGCATAGCCGATCATACCTCACTGCAAGTCGGAATGTCGGCTCTGTTTGTATTCGTTGCCTACATCACCTTCATCGGTTTCTGGGCTAACCCGATTATAAACAACAAGACTATCAGCCTGAAAGATTTATTCCGCAAGAGAAGTCTGTAAAATATAATACTTATTACTTTATCCAACATGAAAAGAAATACAGTCTTTTTCGTCTTACTGCTCACATTTGCCTTTATCGCACGCCTCCAGGCACAAATGCCAGCCTCACTTTACGAAGAATGGCGCAAGACATCTTATCCGGCAGATGACGCAGTAGTTTCTACCAATCCGTCTCCGCTGCTGTGGAAGTCGGACAAATATTTGGAAAAACGAAAAGTAACTTATAATGTATACCTGAGCCGCAACGCCGCGTTTCCTAAAGCCGAAACGCAAAGCTGCATGAACCAACGTTACTGCTTCTATAACCCGCATCATAAACTGGAAAGCGGTAAGTGGTATTGGAAATACGAGACCGTAGAAAACGGAAAGGTATCATCGAGCGAGGTTTATTCGTTCATCGTTCCAGAATCTGCCGACGGACTCGTTACCCCTACTGCCGAAAAGTTCCGCAACAATATCAGCAAAAGCCATCCGCGTGTAATGAACTACGGACGCTCTATGGCAGACATTCACCGCGACGCTCCGCAGCACAGACTTTACAAAAGCATTATAAACACTGCCAAAGAAGCTGCCACAAAACAAATTTACCGCGGTGCTGTTACCGACCCTAATCCGGCAACTGCTCGCCGCCTGAATCAAAAGGCAGGTAAAGAAGTAGCTCTGTATCATGAGCTGCTTGAAGGTTATACGCTATCGGCAGATAATGACATGAAAGATGCCTTGCTGAAACGTACCGATGTATTGCTGTCATGGCCTACTAACGACTTGTTAGGCTCGAAAGTGCTCACTGCCTTGGCATTAGGGTACGACATGCTGTACGATGAGCTGACAGCCGAAACCAAGCAACAGATACTTACTACCATCGACAAGCAGTTTAAAGAAGGACTGGCACGTTGGCCCGGATTTACCGAAGCACGTCAGGTAGAGAATCACTTCTGGCAGATGGAATTGGCAGGCAACTTTACAGCAGCCTTGGCTACTCTTGGCGAACTCGAATCGGCTACCGAAATGCTTGACTATACATACGGCTTGTTCATAGCTCGTTTCCCTAACCTTGCTACACAAGACGGTGGTTGGAACGAAGGCGAAGGCTATTATAGCGTAAACCAAACAGCCGTGGTAGATATGGCATTATTGCTGAAAAAGTTGGGCGGCATTGATATCTTCAAGATGGGATGGTATCGTAATCTACCCGACTACTTTACTTACTTCTCGCCAGTGGCATCGCCTGTTTCAGGATTCGGCGATATGCACGACCGCGTAGAAACCGGAGGATTGAAGGGTCGTTCAGAAATGCTCACCATAGGTTGCGAAGAGAACAATCCGTACGCTTTATACCGCTTTTTCCAGTCGGTACGTCCCGTAGAATCATTCTTCGGAGCCACAACCGACGAGAAATACTGGAGAAAACCGTTGGCAAAAACAGAGCCTTGGTATCAGATAGTAAACAATATCTCTGTTGCCCCCAAGCGAGCTAAAGCTCCAGCCAACCAACCTACCGATAAGGTATTCTACGGAGTAGGAGCAGCAGCAATGCACTCTTGTCTGGCAGACCCAGCAAAAGATGTTACCGTATTCTTCCGCTCGTCGCCCTTCGGTTCCAAGGGTCACGCTCATGCCGACCAGAACAGCTTTAATATCTCGCGTCACGGAGAACGTCTGTTCTACCCTACCGGATATTACACTTCGTTTGCCGATTTGCACTCGCTCACTTCATACAAGCATACGCGTGCATGCAACTCCATGCTGATAAACGGCTACGGACAAGCATTCGGTCACGAAGGCTACGGATGGATAAAACGCCACATAGAAGGAGAAAACATGTCGTACGTATGCGGTGAAGCCGGAGAAGCTTATAAGAAGACTACCGACAAGCAGTTTGCCGATTTCATGAAGGAAAAAGGAATTAAGCAAGATGCTCATTTCGGCATGGGAGACACTCCTATGAAGAAGTTCGAACGTCACGTCGTATTTGTACGTCCCGATGTAGTAGTGATATACGATGTTCTCGAAGCTGATGAAGCTTCAGAATGGAGCTTGTTGCTACATACAATGCGCCCGTCTACCGTCGACAAAAACAAGTTGACCGTTGAGACCAGCCGCAGCTACGCCGAAGCGCAAGTATTCGGAAGCACAGCGGTTAAGGGAAGCGTTACAAACAAATTCTTCTCTCCTGCCAACGATTTCAAGAAGAAATACCAGAACGGCACCCCCGACCAGTATCACGCTACTTTCTGCAACACTGAGAAAGTAAAGCAGATGCGTTACCTCACCATTATAAACATGTGTAACAAAGGTGCCAAGGTTACCGCACTGAAGTCTTCAGGAAAAGGAAAATGGAAAATCGGTGACCTTCAGATAGAAGCCGAAATGGATGCCACTAAAGCACCTCACGCCACAATTAAGTATGGCAAAGAGCAACTCTCTATCGGTGCAGAAGAAACAACTCTTAACGGAACAAAGGGAACTGTAAGCAGCAAAAACCAAATGCCAACAGGTAGCTATAATTATCTGAAAGCAATGAATAAGTAAGCATCGCCTTAGATACAATAACCAAAAACGCCTTGTAAAGGATAAGCAGATAATGATACTGCTTTTAACCTTTACAAGGCGTTTTTGGGTTTATAATTTCGCCAATACTCATTCATTGTAGTTAATAGAGACACTGTAAACTGTAAGATAAATATCTACACGAGGAGATCATTCCGAAAAACAACCTCCCAGCAGTTTTTCTTGTATGTACCGCGGTCTATTCATTCACCGTTTTTTCGCATCCACCTAAAAAAATCCGGCAAGAAATGAC
>ENA-OPWL01000620-OPWL01000620.1-human-gut-metagenome-genome-assembly--contig:-NODE-620-length-17766-cov-1.942635_pt1 | contig 17766 bp, 10 predicted proteins | sample MGYA00241508_ERZ502008 | MGnify/ENA primary metagenome ERZ502008 (study PRJEB25962, sample SAMEA2043046) | human gut metagenome | biome: human gut; feature: human-associated habitat; material: faeces... | reverse complement strand
ATATTTTCGAGTAAGCTTTTTCTTACTTTCTGATACCAAGTTCTTTGATGATAGCGCGGTATCTCTCGATGTCAGTCTTGATCAGATAGTCCAATAAACGACGACGTTTACCTACCAACATTGTCAAAGCTCTTTCAGTGCTATAATCTTTTCTGTTGAGCTTAAGGTGCTCAGTCAGGTGAGAAATACGGTATGAAAACAATGCAATCTGAGCTTCAGGTGAGCCAGTATCAGTGTTAGACTTTCCGTACTTTTCAAAGATTTCTTGTTTTTTAGCTGCGTCTAAATACATAATTTTGACTGTTTTTAATATTAAATCTGAATTTCGGCTGCAAAGATAGACATTATCTTTTAGATGGCAATGCTTTTTCAGCAGAAAATCAGATTTTTACAAAATTTTTAGACCTCATCAATATTACTCCATAAAACAGCCATCTAATAACAGAGGTTAATATAATTCGTAATTAAAAGAAAATTAGTAAATTTGCGCCCAAATATATAGGTATAGTATGCAAGATATTAGAAACATTGCCATTATTGCCCACGTAGACCACGGAAAGACTACATTGGTGGACAAAATGATGCTGGCGGGGCATTTGTTCCGCGACGACCAAACCAATGGTGAATTGGTGTTGGATAACAACGATTTGGAACGTGAAAGAGGTATAACAATCCTTTCTAAGAACGTTTCTATCAATTACAAAGGAACAAAGATCAACATCATCGACACTCCGGGACACGCCGACTTCGGTGGTGAGGTAGAGCGAGTATTGAATATGGCCGACGGCTGTATTCTGCTGGTTGATGCTTTTGAAGGTCCGATGCCTCAGACCCGTTTCGTTCTGCAGAAGGCTTTGCAGATTGGTTTGAAACCTATTGTTGTAGTTAACAAGGTAGATAAGCCCAACTGCCGTCCGGAAGAAGTTTACGAGATGGTATTCGATTTGATGTTCAGCCTGAACGCTACCGAAGACCAGCTTGATTTCCCTGTTCTTTACGGTTCTGCAAAGAACAACTGGATGGGAGAGGACTGGAAAACTCCTACCGACAGCCTTACTCCGCTGCTCGACGCTATCGTGAAATATATCCCTGCTCCGACTCAGCTCGAAGGTACTCCGCAGATGCTTATCACATCGCTCGACTATTCTTCGTACACCGGACGTATCGCCGTAGGTCGCGTTCATCGCGGTACTATCAGCGAAGGTATGAACATCACTTTGGCTAAGCGCGACGGTTCATTGGTTAAATCGAAAGTTAAAGAAGTACATACATTCGAGGGACTGGGACGTAAGCGCGTTCAATCTGTATCATCGGGTGATATCTGTGCGGTAATCGGTATTGATGGATTTGAAATCGGTGATACTATCTGCGATTTCGAAAATCCGGAACCGCTGCCTCCTATCGCTATTGATGAGCCTACCATGAGTATGCTCTTCACTATCAACGATTCTCCGTTCTTCGGTAAAGAAGGTAAGTTTGTGACTTCACGCCACATTCACGACCGCTTGATGAAGGAACTCGATAAGAACTTGGCTCTTCGTGTACGTAAAACAGACAACGAAGATGGTAAGTGGATTGTATCAGGTCGTGGTGTGCTCCACTTGTCAGTGCTGATTGAAACCATGCGTCGTGAAGGATACGAGCTTCAGGTTGGTCAGCCGCAGGTTATCTTCAAGGAGATAGACGGAGTGAAATGCGAACCGATAGAAGAGTTGACTATCAGTGTGCCCGAAGAATTCTCAAGCAAGATGATTGATATGGTTACACGCCGTAAGGGTGAAATGGTTTCTATGGAAACTCAGGGCGACCGTGTAAACATTGAATTCGATATGCCGTCGCGTGGTATCATCGGCTTGCGTACAAACGTTTTGACCGCATCGCAGGGTGAAGCTATCATGGCGCACCGTTTCAAAGAATATCAGCCTTATAAGGGCGATATCCCACGTCGTACCAACGGTTCTATGATTGCTATGGAGAGCGGTACTGCTTTTGCTTACGCTATCGATAAGTTGCAAGACCGTGGTAAGTTCTTCATCTATCCGCAAGACGAGGTTTATGCCGGACAGGTAGTAGGTGAGCATGTTCATGAAAACGACTTGGTTATCAACGTAACAAAATCTAAGAAGCTTACCAACATGCGTGCTTCGGGTTCTGACGATAAGGCTCGTATCATTCCGCCGGTAATCTTCTCGCTCGAAGAGGCTCTTGAATACATCAAGGAAGATGAATACGTAGAAGTTACTCCTAAGAGTATGCGTATGCGTAAGGTAATCTTGGATGAATTGGAACGTAAGCGTGCTAATAAGAATGCTTAATTGATATTGGCAAACTGTTGGTTTGTCTGTTCATAAATATAAAATGGCGTATGGAAAAGGGTAGTGCCTTAATCCATGCGCCATTTTCTTTTTCAAGTAATCTATAGCAAGAATCAGAAAACCATTGCGATGATTCAATCGCATCATCGTATTCTTTCAATTGACTCATCGTATTGTGTCACTTGGTTCATCGAATTGTTTTTTTACTGCTCTACATCTAAACGTGAGGGCATAAAAAACTCCGCCGAGTTCTTTATTGAGCATCTGCGGAGTTTTTAATATTACTTCTGATTCTTAACCTTTTCCAGTTCGGCAGCCAATTTCTGTGCTATTTCCGGATGGTCTTTAATCACATTGTTTGTTTCATTAGGGTCAGACTCTAAGTTGTAGAGCTCACCTTTAGGATTGTTTCCGAGTTCCATCTTAGTCCAGAATTCGATAGCCGGCTTGTCTGACGGTTCAAGGTACTTCCAGTTGCCCGAAACAATGGCAAGCGTATTGTTAAGGTTCTGTTCTACGATGTACTTGCGGTCGGCCTGGTCGCGTCCTAAAAGTGCCATTGGGCGAGCCTTACTGTCGGGTGCAGCGCCCTTAGCCAAAGGCTGTTCCAGGATTTCTGCCAACGAAGCGTATACGTCAATCTGTGAGAACAATCCCTGCTGTTTGCCAGGAGCTACGGCTGCAGGCCAGCGAAGGATAAACGGAATGCGTGTTCCGGCTTCGTACAAGCTGTATTTACCTCCACGGTAGTCGAGCATAGGCTTGTGGCCGTTCAGCATTTCGAATGCGTGGTCTTCGTAACCGTCGTCTATAACCGAACCGTTATCGCTGGTGAAGATAAATATTGTATTATCTGCTATGCCAAGGCTGTCAAGCGTATTCATGATTTCGCCGATAGTCCAGTCGAGCTGTAAGATAACGTCGCCTCTGGTGCCCAGACCACTCTTTCCTGCAAAGCGCGGATGCGGAACGCGTGGCACGTGAACATCTTGTGTACCCATGTAAAGGAAGAACGGTTCGGAAGCCGACTTGATGATAAAGTCTTTAGCCTTGTTTGTAATTACGTCGGCTATTTCTTCATCGTTCCACAAAGCCGATTTACCTCCGGTCATCCATCCGATACGAGGAATACCGTTTATAATGGTATTGTTATGGCCCTGGCTTGGTTTCAGCTTAACCAGTTCAGGATTCTCTTCTCCGGTAGGCCAGTCGCCCACTTTCTTATCGTAGCTTACTGTGATAGGGTCGTTAGGATCCAGACCGTCTACGCGTCCGTTTTCAACGAATACACAAGGCACGCGGTCTACTGTAGCCGGAATGATATATTCATAATCGAATCCGATGCTCTGAGTGTTAGGCTTGATGAGGCCGTTGAAGTTTGTTCCTCCCTTAGGGCCTAAGCCAAGATGCCATTTACCGATAGCCGCTGTGGTATAGCCTGCAGTCTTGAACATATCGGCCATGGTAACACATGTAGTGTCGATAATCAGCTCAGAGTTACCCGGTGCGATTCCGGTGTTCTCTTTTCTCCAAGGATAGCTACCTGTAAGCAATCCGTAGCGTGCCGGAGTACTTGTAGCCGATGTAGAGTAAGCGTTGGTGAACTGCAATCCCTGTCCTGCCAAACGGTCGATGTTTGGAGTAGAGATCTTGGTAGCGCCGTAACAGCTCAAATCGCCTATACCCAAGTCGTCTGAATAGAGAAAAATAACATTCGGACGCTTAGTATCAACAGCTTGTTTCTGTTTGGCTTGTTTACAGCCTGTGGTTCCTGCAGCAGTAGCTACTGCACAAATCATGAGTAATGGATTATAAATCTTCATGAGGCTATTATTTTGTTAAATTGATATCTGTGGTAAGTCCGTCTTTGCAAATAAACTTGATGACAGTCTGTTTCTTGTTGGCCGACAAGATAGTGCAGTTAGCAGGAAGCTGACTTGCTTTCCATTCACCCTTCAAGGTTACGCATACGTCGATAGGAAGTGATGCGTTGAACTTCCAAGGACGAGAGTAAATACTGCGTTCTATTCTCTTTCCGTTTTCGTCGAAAACATCGTCGCTCTTACCGCGATACAGTGCTATGTCGGGCTGGCATACAGAAAGTGTAATCATCTTTCCCTCTTCCTTAATCATAACCAGACATGAAGTATCTGCTTTGGCTAGCAATCCTGCGGGGAGAGTTTCGTTCTTTTCGAACAATACGTACGAAGTAATGCCCATCTTATTATCTTTTACGATGTGAGCCTTAGTGTTGCACTGCAATACCTTATAGTCGGGTTTGCTTGCAAACGCCTTCATGCTGTTCTTGTCGGTTTGCGGTATTACGGCATATTCGTAGCTTTCGCCCTTAGGAGCCTTACCATGATTGAATGTCAATGAAACCCAGTCGCCATAAGTAACCTTTTCTGTTTCTTCATGACGTGATTCTTGCGGGAAGTTCTTCTCGAAAGTCAGCTTGTTAAGCATGTGCTTAGGAATGTAATATCCGGTCTGGAAGTTGTCTACCCATGCAGTAGAGCCAATGTTCTGTCCGTTCCAGTATTCTTTATCCTTTTCGTTCTTCATGCAGAGCTGGAATACAGTAGTTTCAGTAGCGTAGTCTGAGTTGATATTCTCGATGTCAGAACCCAAGCATACAACCTTACCACCCAAGAAGTGATATGACTTACGTGCTTTCATGCTGCCGTTGTACTTATCGTGCTCGTGCAACTTCATACCGAAGTTACCGTTTTCGTGATTCTGTGACAAACCTCCGGCAAACGCTTCGTCAGAGTAAAGCATTTCTTCTACTCCAGAGAATGCGTCAACATTCAAGATGTGAGCGTGAAGCTGGTCTACAGGCAAATGTATAGCTGTAGTTCCCGGTATTCTTCCCCAGTCGAATCCATCGCCCTGCCATCCGCTGGTAGTAGGAGTGACAGTAGTTCCTTTAGGCGCAGTCATAATCTGCAAGCTGCCGTGAGCCAAGTAGCGTCCGTACAAGTTACATCCCAAGTAGTGCTCTGCAGCCCATAAGTAGCGGTTATGTCCGCGTGCTACAGCGCTCCAGTTGCTTCTTCTCTGTACAGATACACAGCCATAGTTTATGGCGATATTACCTTGAGGGTCGGCTTCGGGTTTGAATCCTTGCTTTTCAAGCTGTTTACGTATGCGGTTTTCTCTTGGTCCGGCAGATGCAGGCATATATTCTTCGGGTTTCTCTCCATTGTTTGCGGCAGCCAATCGCAGGTAAGCCGATGCCATTTCTGCGTCGATAGCTTCCTTACCATCGGGTGTACCTGCCAACGCCATTTGTGCGTAGTGCAAAGGAATAAGGCGACCCTTGCCGTCGGGGTGACGACCAGACATTGCCAATGGGAAGTAAAGAGTATTGCAGTAGAATCTCATGGCCAACAGTGAGTTCTTCACGGTTTTATGAGCCAATTCTGATACGCCGAACTGAGTTCCGCTAAGCAGATAAATCATATTGGTAGCTCCATCCAATCCGCCTACAGCGTATGCTGGATAGTTGTTACAGTGATGGAATGCACCACCGTCTACCTTGAACGAGCCTTGCAAACCGTTAGCCGGACGGCATCCCCAGTCAATCCAACGCTGGAAAGAACGGAGGTATCTCATCTTTTCGGGGGTATCTTCCATAATCAGGATACTTGCTATTCTACCTGTGGTCTGAGTATTGAACGAGTCCATATCGATACCGTTTTCTGTCGGCTTGCGATAAATTTCGTTTGTGATGGCATACCACAGCATAGCCTGTTCTGCCTCGTTCAGCTTACCAGCCTGGCGAAGTACGTCTTTCATCAGGAAGTATGAAGTATAGAAACCTCTGAAGCTATATCCGTAGTGAGTGAAGTTACCCAAGCAGCTACCAGCGGCTATACCTTGGTCGGTAGCATGATCGTACATTTTCAGGAACATATCCTTCATCTCAGCCTTAATCTCAGGAGAGTCTGTCTGATTATAAGCTGTGGCTATGCGGTTCATCAAGTCGAAGTAAGCCTTCAACTCGTTGCCCTGCTTGTTAATCATGTCTTTGCTCCAGTTAGGTATGATACGTTCAAATTTCTCGGCAGCGCGTGCAAAGAAGATAGGCACACCGCTTATTTCACCCTTTTCATTATAAGTAATCTGATAGAAAGCGAATTTCTTACGGATGCTTGCAAGGGTCTTTTCGGTTACCTTTCCAGGATTGAAAATGATTGATTTGAATCGTTCTTCCAACTTGCGGACATCGGCTTTTTCTGCTTCGGTTACCGGAGTAAGAGGCATATCCGACTTAATCTGTGAGTGCAGATAAACCACCAGCCAGTGATTGCGGTTGGCGCTGTTTACGAACGGTACCTGTCTGTCGGCAGTTTGATGACGATGGTCGGTCTTTACAGAAGGAATCATCAAGTCGATGCAGATCTGTCCTTCAGATGACTTTGGAGCGGTGAAGCGAATTTCGTCCATGCCTTCCTGAGGAGTACCCTGCATATCGCGTTCAAAGCATACCCAAGCGGCACGCCATCCGGTAAACGCTGTACGCAGATTAAAGTGGCAGCATTCTTTTCCTTCTTTATAGAAGCCTACGCGGATACTGTCGTTTATAGCTTTGGTATTATAGAACCATCCTGTGAAAGTAGACAGATAAAGGTCTTTGCCAGTAGGGTCTTTTTTCTGGAACATCACGTCTTTCTTAAGCGAGATTGTTTCTCCAGGTTTAAAAGTCCATTGCATTGACTGTTTTCCGTCTTTATAGTGCGCAGTATTTATTGCCAATCCGGCACCTTTCCAGTTGTCGGGCACTTTATTTTCTTCGAATGAAATGACACGGGTGTCTTTTACTACGGGGATTTGGCCTCCAGCCTTAGGAGCCACGAGAGTAAAAGCACAAGCGATAGGTAGTATAAAACGTCTCATGGTATTAAATTTGATTTTTTATTCAGTGCAAAAATATTAATATAGATGCACTGTACCATACGTGTTTTATTCATATAAAGTGCAAAAATCGTACAATTACTCTTCCTCGTCTGTTGAGGTATCTGCTTTACCCTTTCTGTATTCCATAGGGGTAACGTCGTAGGCTTTTTTAAATAATTTGCTGAAGTAGCGCGACGAGCTGAATCCCGTTTGTTCTGATATGGCTATGATATTCAGTTCGGGATTTGATTTCAGCATGTGAGCGGCTTTCTTCAGTCGTAAGGTGATGAAGAAATCGTTAGGTGTCTGTCCTGTTATGGCCTTGATCTTAGAATATATGCGAGTTCGTGAAATGAACATTTTCTGCGCTAACTTGTCGATGGTGAAGTCTGTATCTTCAAGATGTTTTTCGAAAATGTCAATCACTTCGTCAAGGAACTGCTTGTCTAACGGGTTGGTAGCCAATACCGGAATCTGTGCCGCCGGTTGCTTGCTGAAGTACTCTTGCAGCATGATGCGCGAGTTAACCAGGTTGTTGCATCGCGAAATAAGTATGCGCGAGTTGAACGGCTTGGTAATATAGTCGTCGGCTCCTATGCGCAGTCCCTCCAAGTTCTGCTCTATCTCGGTACGTGCGGTAAGCAGCACCACCGGAATGTGGCATGTATCGATGTTGCTCTTCAGCTGCTTGGTCAACTCAATGCCCGACATGCGTGGCATGAGCACATCGCTCAATACAATCTGAGGCATGTGTTCATGTATTACTTCTAACGCTTTCACTCCGTCTTCGGCCGTAAAGGTATCGTAAATGGGACTGAATAATTCGGTAAGCATATTACGTATCGATTCGTTATCTTCTACAATAAGTATAGACGGGCGTTGTCCGTTCTTGCTTACCGGTTCGTTCAATTCTGGTATTTCTTCCGCTATATCTTCTTTTGTATCTATAGGCGTAATGATGTTTTGTTCTTGCTGCTTTTCTGCCGATACGGTAGCTATCTCTTCGGTAGAGTAGGCTGTTGTTCCCATAGGCAACTTAACTATGAACTTGGTGCCTTTACCTTCGGTGCTCTCTACTTCTATAGTTCCGTGGTGCAGTTCTACTATACCCTTTGTTAGGGCAAGTCCGATACCTGTACCTGCGTTCACTTCCGATTCGTTTGATGCCTGATAGAATCGGTTGAATATCTTGCCTATTTCGGCTGCCGGAATTCCTATACCGTCATCTTCTACAGAGAAGCACGCCATTCCTTCTTCCTGATATGCCGATAACACGATACATCCCTCCTTAGAGCAATGCTTTATGGCGTTAGACAGTAAGTTGTTTATCACCTTCTGCATCTGGGTAGCGTCGAACCATACTTCTATATCCTCTTGCTGTCTGTCGAACTCTATCTTTATCTTTTTAGACTGAGCGTAAGCCAAGAACAGAAGATACGTTTCGTTAAGGAACTGTATGATATTATACTGCTGTACCTTAATCTTCATCATGCCCTGCTCCTGCTTTCTGAAGTCGAGAAGCTCGCTGATAAGTCCTTTCAGCTGAATGCTGCTCTTGTAAGCGGTAAGTATTTTAGAGAATATAGCAGGCGTGATTTGCGGTTGTTTCAGAATATTCTCCAGCTGTCCGATGATAAGCGTAAGCGGAGTTCTGAACTCGTGCGAAATGCTTGTAAAGAAGCGCAGTTTCGACTGGTTCAGGTTCTCTATGTCTTGCAGATGCTTTTGTTCGTATCTGAGTGATTCTCTCAGTTTTACACGCATCTTATAGGTACGCATCAGGTAGTATACGCTTCCGGCTATAGCCAACAGGTAGAGCATATACGCCCATACGGTGCGATAGAACGGGGGCAGTATAACTATCTTGATAGCTATTTCATGGCTCATTGTTTCGGGCTTTACGGAACGTAAGTGCAGGGTGTATGTGCCGGGACTCAGGTTAGTATAGGTTATGGCAGGTTGTCCTTGCGTATCGGTCCATTTTTTAGAGAATCCGTCCAGATAATATTCCATTCTCTCTTTGTTCTCAAGCAGATAGTTAGAGCTTGAGAAGTACAGGCTGAACATGTTTTGTGAAGCGTTCAACTTAATAGCCCCCACCTCGTTAAGAGTCTTCGGTAGGATGCCGCTTTCATCGCCCACCTTTATCTCATTGCCGTTTACTACCAGTTTGGTCCAGAATATATTATACGGCTGAGGGGCGATCTTCAATTTGCTTAGCGAGAACGATATCATTCCGTCTACGCCTCCTAAGAATACAGTCTGGTCTTTAGCTATGTAAAGTCCGTTTTCGTTGATGGCTGCAATAGGCAATCCATTTTCAGAACTGTAGTTCTTCACATTTTTAGTTTGATAGTTGAAGCGTGAAAAGCCGGTATTCGAAATGATGAACAACTCATTATCTTTCGTTTCGCATACCTTATATATACAGTCGCTTATTATCTGACTGTTCTTTATATCGAAGTTAGTAAACTTATGCTGTGTAGGGTCGTAGCAATCGAGTCCGCTACCTGCCGATGCAAACCACAACATGCCTCTGCTGTCTTTAAAGATAGAGTTTATGTTATTGTTGCAAATGGTATTAGCGTCTCCGTCCTTATGCTTCAGCTGAGAAAGCTTTCCGGTAGAGAAGTCGTAGCAGAACACACCCTCTCCGTTGACCGAAATCCAGAGCCTTCCTTGCTGGTCGAACTCCAGATCGGCTACCATCTTGATGAGGCTTCCCAACTTATCGTCTTTAAATAGTTGTTTGCATTTCCCGGTTTGGGTAGAAAACATGCACATCCCGTTTTGCGTAGCTATAATCAGACTGTCTTTATAAGGTACTATGTCTCGTATAATGTCCGAAGGCAGCGTTTCGGGGTTTCCTATCTCTCGTTTGTAGCAAGTGAATCTTTCTGTGCGTATATCCAGTCGGTTAAGTCCACCTAAGTGAGTACCTATCCACATGATGTCTTTTGCTTCATCATAGTAGATGGCTTTTACATTGTTGTGCGAGATGCTGTTGGGCGAAGAAGTATTGGCGTACCGGGTAAACTTGCCGGTCTTACGGTCGAGCACGTTGATACCTCCACCTTCCGTGCAAATCCACAGTCGTCCGTCTTTATCTTCAAGCATATTGCCTACTACCGGGAAACTAAGCTCATGCTTTTTACGGCGGTAGATGGTATAGATTTCATATTCCGGATTGAAATAGTTTACTCCACCGAAATAAGTCCCCAGCCATAATGTGCCCTGAGAGTCTTTCTCAATGCACCATACAGAAGAGTGCGAGAGGCTTGCCGGACTCTGGATGTCGGGCTTATACAGAGTAAACTGATTGGTGTGCGGATCGTACTTGTTCAGTCCGTTCATTGTACCTATCCAGATGCAGCCTTGATTATCTTCGCAGAAGCAACGCGCGAAGTTCGACGAAAGAGAATTAGGGTTATTGGCCTCTTTGCGTATGTTGGTCATCTCGTCGTTCTTGTCTATCTTATATATACCATCTTCCCATGTTCCAATCCAGATATTGCGGGAGGAGTCCTCATACATTCGTGTTACCTGTACCTTCTTGATACGATGTTTCAGCTCTTTGTCTTTCGATAGGGTATATACGCCATCGCTTTCTGTACCTATCCAGAAAGTCTTTTTAGAGTCGATGAACAACTCTGTAGAAAGACAAGACATGCAGCTAATTTTGTAAAAGCTGTCAAAGTTTCCGGTAGAAGCGTTGTAGGTAAATATTTCGTTCTTGCATAGAATATACAGTCGGTCTGTAAAATTCATGCAGTCCACTTTTCCGTGAATAAGAGTCTTGAATTGCATCGTAGAGAGTGTAAGCTCTGCTACTCCGTCGGTGCACAGCAAGTATATATGTCCGTTATGGTCGCCTGTGATACGCAGTACGGTATTCGAGAAAAGGCTATGCGGATTGTCCTTCTCTAATCTGAATGTCTGTGTGTATTGTCCGTTGTAACAGTTCAATCCGTCGCGTGTGGCTATCCATATTCTGCCCGCTTCGTCAATGTAGATACTATTTACCGAAACCTGCGATAATCCGTTTTCTGTAGATAAATGTTGGAATGATATATTTTGCGCCGATGCGTTTTTCGGCATGCATATGCATAGTGTAATTGTTAATAAGAGTAAAAGAAAATTTCTCATAGGTGAGGTTTTGAAAAGTATTACGATTGCCAAATTAGTTTTTCTTTTAATGCTGGCAAAGAAAAGAGTTGACTTTTTTGGGCAAAAGACAAAATTGGGACCTTATTTGAATGATTTTATGCCATCCGTATGGAATAAATTTACTTTTTTTGCATATCCATAAAAATGGAACTGATATTGTGAATGACAAAATCTGTATAAAAACTCATCAAATTATTTACCTATGCAAAACTTTAAAATTACAACTTTGTTGTGTATTTCTGTTTTGGCTTTCTTTAGTTGCCAAAGCAAGCCGAAGACAGACGACTTCCTTACAGGAGAAATTGAGAATATCGAAGCTCAGCACACATTGCAGACCGATATTATTGAAAAGCACGGTTCTTTTATCAACCCTCGTACTATTAAAGATGGTAAGATAGTATATGTACCCATCGACGACTGGTGTAGCGGTTTCTTCCCCGGAACTATGTGGCTTGATTATGATTTGACAGGCAAAGACAAATGGAAAAATCTTGCGGAAAAATATTCAGCAGCTATCGATTCTGTAAAATATCTGAAATGGCACCACGACGTTGGTTTCATGATTGGATGTAGCTACCTTACAGGATATCGTTTGTGTCCTACAGAAGCATATAAAGATGTAATCGTTGAAGCAGCTAAATCACTTTCTACCCGTTTCCGTCCGTCTGCTGGTGTTATCCAGTCATGGAACACGGACCGCGGATGGCAGGCTAAACGCGGATGGGAATGCCCGGTTATCATCGATAACATGATGAACCTGGAGTTGTTGTTTGAAGCTACTTGCTTGTCGGGCGACTCTACATTCTATAACATCGCTGTTTCTCACGCTGACGCTACAATGAAGAATCATTTCCGTGCCGATAACAGCTGCTACCACGTAGTAGACTATAGCTTGGAAGACGGAAGCGTACGTAACCGTCAGACTGCTCAGGGTTATGCCGACGAATCAGCATGGGCACGCGGACAAGCATGGGCTATCTACGGATTCACTGTTTGCTACCGCTATACTCATAACGTAGCTTACTTGGAACAGGCTCAGAAGACTTTGGACTTCATGTTGACAAACAAGAATATGCCAGAAGACTTGGTTCCTTACTGGGACCTCGACGCTCCTAAGATTCCGGAAGAACCACGCGACGCTTCGGCTGCTGCTTGTATCGCTTCTGCTTTGTACGAAATGGCTAAGTATTGCCCTGAAAAGAACTACAAAGAAGTGGCAGATAAGATTGTTACAAGCTTGGCTTCACCGGCTTACAAGGCTGAAGTTGGAACTAACGGTAACTTCATCTTGATGCACTCTGTAGGAAGTATTCCTCACGGTGCAGAAATCGATGTACCTTTGAACTATGCCGACTACTATTACGAAGAAGCATTGATCCGTAAGCGTAACACCGAAAACAACAAGCCTTTCTCTTTCGAGACAGAAAAGAAATGATAAAGTCGTGATTTTTTAGAAATATGGTGTTCGGGCACGAATGTTGTAGGCTTCGTTAAGCAATGCCATGACATTTGTGCCCGATTTTTATAAAAGCTATTAATATAAAATATATGAAGAAGAATATTTGGTTGCCTTTAGCCGGTGGTGCACTGGCTTGTGGTGCTGTGATGCAGACTGTATCTGCTCAGGAAGCAACAGAGCATCCCAACATTATTTATGTTTTTCCTGATCAATATCGTAACATGGCGATGGGATTCTGGAATAATCCGGAGTATCGTTCGCATGTAAACTTCGATGCCGACCCTGTACATACGCCTAATATTGACCGCTTTGCAGGCGAGTCGTTGGTGCTTACATCAGCAATGAGTAACTTCCCCCTGAGTAGCCCTCACAGAGGATGTTTGCTTACTGGTATGTATCCTAACAAGAGCGGTATTCCTTTGAACTGCCATTCTAACCGTCCTTTCAGCTCTCTGCGTACAGATGTAGAGTGTGTGGGCGATGTGTTCCATAAGAACGGATACGACTGTGCTTACTTCGGTAAGTTGCACGCTGAGCATCCTACTCCTAACGACCCCGAACATCCGGGACAATACGTGGAGGCACGCCGTCCGGCATGGGACGCTTATACAGCTCCCGAAAACCGTCACGGCTTTAACTACTGGTATTCTTACGGTACTTTCGACGAGCATAAGAACCCGCATTACTGGGATACCGAAGGCCATCGTCACGAACCTAAGGAATGGTCGCCGCTGCACGAAGCCAAAGAAGTGGTGTCTTATCTGAAGAACGAAAAGAACCAGCGCGACGGTAAGAAGCCGTTCTTTATCATGGTAGGTATGAACCCGCCTCACAGCCCGTATCGTTCGCTCGACGACTGTATGGAGGAAGACTATAACCTGTATAAAGATCAGCCTATAGAGAAGCTCTTGATTCGTCCTAACGCCGACCGTAAGAGAGAGAAGGCAGAATCGGCTGCATATTACTTTGCGTCGGTTACCGGTGTAGATCGTGCTTTCGGTCAGATACTCGACTGCGTTAAAGAGTTGGGCTTGGATAAGAATACCATCATTATCTTCGCTTCCGACCATGGTGAAACTATGTGTAGCCAAGCTACCGACGACCCTAAGAACTCGCCGTACATAGAGTCTATGAACATTCCTTTCATCGTGCGTTATCCGGGAAAGATTCAGCATCGTATCGATCCGTTGTTGATGTCATCGCCCGATATCATGCCTACGCTGCTTGGTTTGTGTAACTTGGAAAAGGACATTCCTTCTACCGTACAGGGTACTAACTTCGCTCCCTTGTTCTATAACGAGAAGGCTAAGATTACTCGTCCTCAGGGTGCGTTGTACATCAGAAACATGGATGGTGAGAAAGATGCAAACGGAGTGGTTCTTAATTATTTCCCACAGTCGCGTGGTATCAAGACTGCTCGTTACACATTGGCTTTGACCATCAGTCGTGACAACAAGCTCGAAGATGTTCTCTTCTTCGACGATTTGAAAGACCCGTATCAGATGCATAACATGAAGCTCGAAGATCATCCTAAAGAAGTTAAGAAGCTTCTCAAGGAAATGGCTTCACAGCTTAAGGCTATAGAAGACCCATGGTACACAGAACGTATCTTGAGTTCTATGCTTCCTTATGATGAATAAGTGGTAAGAGGACATATCATTTCTATTGCAACAGAATATTTTTTTGTTGCAACAAAATAAAAATCTCTCGTAACAGAATTTTTTTCTGTTGCGAGAGATTTTTTGTATCAATAACTATCAATGATTATTCTTTCCGTCTTCTGAACTGGAATACGATAATCACTACGGCTCCTAACGCTAGGATGGCGAGCGATGCGTATGCTATTCCTTCGGTTACGTGCAGTGAGTGAGGATCGAATACGAAGCGGACGGTGTGCTTTCCTGCCGGTATGTTCATGGCACGTAATATATAGTCGGCACGTCCGTGAGGCACCTCTTCACCGTCTATGAACGACTGCCATCCGGGGTAGTATATTTCAGAGAATACCACTGTTCCACCTTTGGCAGAGTTTACGGTATAAACCAACTCGTTTGGCTCATAGCTGTCTAACGTGATGCTCGACAGGCTGTCGCACTTCATATCCTTCACTTCGTTGGCGAAACGCTTGTCTACCACGGCTACGTGTGCCGGGTCTATGTTATGAATAGCCTCTATCTCTTCGTTGGCGTTGCCTACATACTTCACTTCGTTTACAAACCACGCGTTTCCTAATGCGAACGGATTGCGTATAGGGGCAGTCTTGCCGCCTTGTAGCGGGAATATAAAGTAGCGAGTGTTCAGCATATTCAGTACCGGATAATGACTTCTGTCCACCTGCGTCATGTCTCCTCCGGCTGCTGGAAGGTCCTTGAACAAGCTACTCATTTCGCTGCTGATATGCTCTTCTATCATCTCCTGATAGCGGCGAAGCTTGGCTGCGTGATAACCACCGATGCTCTTATGCCAGTACGAAGTCTGATTCTCGTTGAACGTGTTGCTTGCCAAATTCAGTACACGATAGTCTAACGCCTTATCCGCAAGGATAATCTTATCGGTCTCTGTAGGCTGTAAGAACGGCTTCATCTCTTCGCCCTTAGCTACAAACTGATCGTCGTACAGATAGCGTTTGTTTACGCTCCACATATCCACCAGGCACAGTACTATCAGTGCCGTTGCCATTACCTTGGTTTGCAGTTTTCCGTGGCTGTAAGCCCATAACACAGCTACACCTACTAAGATGATGAAGAAGCTACGCCATGCGTCGGATGTGAAGATGGCGGTACGCATCTCTTCCAGATTCATCAAGATAGGAACAAGCTGCTCTTGCGGAATGGCATTCTGCAGTGCATTCATCTCCATGGTTGATACGTAAGATGAGAAGAACACGTGAGGCATTACGGCAAACAGCAACGCCAAACCTCCTGTCAGCACGAAGCTGATATAAAATGCCTTTGCTTGCTCTTTGATGAGCGATGGACGCTCTACTATCTCTTTCAGTGCCATGATAGCCAACAACGGAATGGTGAATTCCGCTATCACCAAGATAGACGATACGGCACGGAACTTATTATACATAGGTATATAGTCGATGAAAAAGTCGGTCAGTCCCATAAAGTTCTTACCCCACGAAAGTAGGATAGAGAACACTGTTCCGGCTATCAACGCCCATTTCATAGGACCCTTTACTATGAAGCATCCCAATATGAACAAGAACATTACGAAAGCTCCTACATATACAGGACCCGATGTTCCCGGTTGCTCACCCCAGTATTGTCCTAACTGGCTATACAGTCCCATATACTGCGGATTAGCTTTCTCCATCGCCGTCTTGTTGTCTGCCAGAGGCACAGAAGCTCCACCTTTTACATTAGGTACCAGCAGTGAGAATGTTTCGCCTATACCGTAGCTCCACTGCGTGATGTAGCTTCTTTCCAGTCCGCTGTCAGTTTGGTTAGCGGTATGCTCCTTCACCAGCTCGCTCTTTCCACGCATACTCTCTTTGCTGTACTCGTATGTGTGATATAAGTTGGATAGGTTGATGCATATACCAAGTAATCCTGCTATCACCAATACCCCCGTCTGTTTGGCGAAAGCTACCATCTGCTTGTTCTCCCATGCCATTACGCCGTAAGCTATCGCCATAAAGAGCATCACGAACAAGAAGTAGTACGACATCTGTACGTGGTTAGATACAATCTGAAGGGCTACGAACAACGCCGTAAGCAGTCCCCCCATAAGATACTTTCCTCTGTATACAAGCACCATACCGGCTATTGTAGGAGGAATATAAGCCAGAGTAACAAACTTCCAGATATGTCCTGCCGCAATGATGATAAAGAAGTAGGACGAGAATGCCCAGATGATCGAGCCCAAGGCTGCCAACGACTGTCGGAAATCGAAAGCCCTCAGCAGGATATAGAATCCTAAGAGATAGGCAAAGACATACCACACATTTTCGGGCAACCACAGATGATAGAAGTTGGAAGCCTGTTTCAGCACCGCACCACTCTTATAGGAAGGTGCCATCTGATAGGTCGGCATACCTCCGAAGATGGAGTTGGTCCAACGAGTTTCCTCACCAGTTTTCTTCTCGAACTGCGATCTCTCCTGTCCTGCGCCCACACCGGCTGAGGCATCATGACGATACAGGATGCGGCCATCTATGTCGGCTGGCATAAAATACACGAAAGAGATAACCGCAAACATGACCACTGCTAAAATGTCAAGCAGATATTTCTTCAAAAATTTCATTATCTTATATAAACGTTTATATTTTCTCGTGCAAAGATAGTAATTTTCTCTTATAAGGAATACCACAGATAAGATATTTTTTGTATTTTTGCATCCTAATTTGTTCCAAATAGCATTTTTACAGTATGAAAATAGGAATTATCGTTGCGATGGACAAGGAGTTCGCGCAACTCAAGACGCTGCTCAGCGACAGCAAGACTGAGCACAGGAACCATAAAGACTTCGTGACAGGCACCATCGGAGACAACGAAGTCATCATGCAGCAATGCGGCATAGGAAAGGTGAACAGTGCCATAGGTGCCGTGGAGATGATAGACGGCTATCATCCCGACCTCGTCATCTCGACGGGTGTGGCAGGTGGAGCCGACATCAGCCTCAACGTTACAGAGGTAGTGGTCTCTACCGAATGTGTCTACCATGACGCCTACTGTGGTGAGGAATGTGCCTTCGGACAGATTCTCGGTATGCCTGCCACCTTTTCCACACCATATGAATATGTAGAGAAAGCACTCTCTGTCAATGACGATCCGGGCAACATCCACCCTAAGATTCATGCCGGACAGATAGTCAGCGGCGAGTGGTTTGTAGACAGCAAGGAGAAAATGCGCTCCATCCTCGACCATTTTCCACAGGCTATGGCTGTGGATATGGAGAGCTGTTCCATCGCTCAAA
>ENA-OPWL01000615-OPWL01000615.1-human-gut-metagenome-genome-assembly--contig:-NODE-615-length-17842-cov-4.610277_pt1 | contig 17842 bp, 20 predicted proteins | sample MGYA00241508_ERZ502008 | MGnify/ENA primary metagenome ERZ502008 (study PRJEB25962, sample SAMEA2043046) | human gut metagenome | biome: human gut; feature: human-associated habitat; material: faeces... | reverse complement strand
CAAAAGTAAATATAGATATTTTTTCTTCATATAGACCTCTGATTTTCAAACTCTCATTTATTATACGGCGTTTGGAGGAATTTACGCAAGCATTATTGCCAAATAGTTTGGTAAATGTAAAAACATAAAGCAAAAGCTTTTTTCACAATCTCAACAAAAAAATGGCTGAAGCAAAACGCTCCAGCCACCAAAACCTAATAGTACGGATAGCTCAAAACACAATATAATTCGGGTTCATTTAATCAACTTTGAAATCTTTGGTGATATTTATCTTGTTAAATATCTTTTTCTTCAAAGTTTGTCCGCCTGTTTTCAAATCATATTCTGCTTCAATAGCGGTATCATATGCGTAGATATCTGAAATTATAATATCTCTGTCAATGTATACAAAAAATTACACACCATACAAATTACTACCAATAAAGATTTTACACATTTTTACCGTCCAACAGCTCCGCTACCTCCACCTCCAAGGCCTCTGCAATACTCAAAAGCACAGGCAGGCTTGGAATCCGCTTGCCGTTTTCTATTTTGCTCAGATATTGGGAAGAAATAGACACCTTAATAGCAAAATCTGTTTGGTTAATACCTTTTACCTGGCGATAATATCTGATTTTCGCACCCATTTTGCGATACACAAGCTCCGCCATATTATCTACCATCTAAAAACCCCCTTTATTATATTATGCCACCAAGAGTATTTTTTAGCTTAACTTCATAGGCTCATAATACCCTATTAGTTCAAGTTCTTCACCAGAACCTGTATATAGTTTAGACTATTTGACAAAAGAAATCCGTGCCAAGCATAGCACGTTTTTGCACCTGCAGGCACCAAAAAGAAGAACGCCTACGCGTCCTCTCCAAAAATCTTATGTTATAAAAAGGAATAATCCTTCACATCTGCAAAATAAATGTGAACGCCTTGACTTTATTATCTGCTCATATGATAATAATAGTGTGAGAAGAAATTGTTTATCTTTCAAGACTGCCGCGAAGGCAGCCAATTTACAGAAAGCGGTGATACCATGATTTTTAAATTTGAAGCACAAGCCCCCAAAATTGATGAAAAGGCCTATGCCTTTAATACTGCCACCCTGATTGGCAAGGTTGAGCTTAAAGAGTACGCCAGCGTTTGGCCCGGTGTTACTATCCGCGGCGACGTTAACCGCATCGAGGTTGGCCGCTACAGCAACATTCAGGACAACAGCGTACTGCACGTTGCCGATAAATACGCCTGCATCGTAGGCGATTATGTAACCGTAGGCCACTGTGCTCTGCTGCATGCCTGCACTGTTGAGGACCACTGCCTCATCGGTATGCATTCCACCGTACTTGACGGTGCTGTAATCGGTCACGGCTCTATCGTTGCTGCCGGCGCCGTTGTAACCAAAGGCACCATCGTACCGCCGTACTCCCTGGTTGCCGGCATTCCTGCCAAGGTTATCAAAACTTTGGACGAAAAAGGCATTGCTGCTATCCACGCTCAGGCACTAAAATACAAAACTCTGTGGACCGAACGCTACGGCCTGCTGCCTGACAATGACGGCGAACGCTACCACGGCGAGCAAATCGTTTAATTATCAAAAAAAACAGAAGCCTGACAATGTCCTCTGATTAAGATAATGCGTAAAAATTTTTAATCAGGTCACGCTTCATTAATAGTTCAAAAAAATCCCGTTACCAGGTACAGGCCTGTTAACGGGATTTTTTGCTGCAGGTATGCGCTTACGCTACTAACCAAGAAAGCCATCTCTGCAATTCTTCAGAAGAACAGAGATGGCTTTAATTATTGAATAAAATTTTTATCAGTTACCTTCAACAGCAACTGCTTTTTTGGCCGGGCAAACAATTGCAGCAATAGCATAAGCAGCAATGCATACCAACCATTCCATATAGATTACGTTCGGGAAAATGCGTACTGCCGGAGTAAGCTGCCACAGCACCAGCAGCACCAAGCCTGCCAGCAAAGTCCAGAAGCCTGCGGCTTTAGAAGCATACTGCGGGAAGAACAGCGCTACGATTACGATAACGCTGAAGGCAGCAGTCAAAGACAGACCAATCATAATCGTACCCAAAATGCTGGATACGCTCATAGCAAGTCCCAACGTAAGAATACCGCTGATAATGATGCAGGCACGTGTCATCAGCAGCTGACGCGCCTGGTCGCACTGCGGATTGACGAAGCGCTTATAGATATCGCTGGAGAACAGGGTACCGGCGCTAAGCAGCAGATTGCAGGCGGTAGATACATCCGCAGCCCACAGAGCTGCCAGCGTAACACCTGCCAACACCGGCTGCAGGCCAACGATAACCTGCGGCAGCGCCAATGCAGCCTGCGCATCAGGATACATAGCCTTAGCAACAAGACCAAGGAAGGCAGCCAGAACGCCTACCGGCAGCATCAGAATGCCGCCCCAGACGAAGCCCTTCTTAGCAGTTGCAGCGTCTTTAGCGCCTAAAGAAATCTGCAGAATACTTTGCAGAGAAAGATTTACGGTAATCAGGGTTACAACCCAGCTGGTGATGGTTACAGGGCCAACACCGTCAATGAAGCTGAACCAGGGCACATTAGCCGGCAAAGCAGCAGCCAGATGATCCATGCTGCCGATTTTTTTGAACTGAATAATCGTTGCCGCCAAGATACCTACGTAAATCAGGATAATATTCAATACATTCGACAAGGATGCAGACCACATACCACCAATAAATGTAATACCGATAAAAGTAATAGCACTGACAATCATACCGGTGTGGAAATCAAAGATATCCGGCAGGATAGCGTGCAGAATACTGCCACCCGCAATATATTGCAGACTGATGATTACCAACTGAATAACAATCTGGCAGAAAACGCCCAAGATTACCGCGCCCTTGGTATGATGGCGTTCGATAAGCTCGGTGATAGTCGTAATGTTCTGTTCACGGTACTTTTTAGCCATGAACAAGCCCATAACAATCGCGCCCAAAGCCCAGGCAATCGTATACCAGCCGGCACTCAGACCAACACGGAAGGCATGTTCGGAAACACCGATAGTCGACGCACCGCCGACAGCCAGACCGATAATAGTAACACAAATCAAAGGCGCAGAAAGTCTGCGTCCCGCAAGAGCAAAGTTTTCGTTATTGCCTTCACTACGTTTTTTTGCATACCAACTGATAGCGAACAAAGCAACAATGTACAATATTAAGATGACTAAAGAAACAGGCACAAAAAATCCTCCTTTAAATTATACATGCCTGTTAAAGAAATACAACGTCATTGCTGGCAGTATCCATATACTGCCTCACATCAGACCTAATCGTGCAGACTTCAACAACATATAATACAAAAACCATTTGTGCTGTCATTACAATTCCCCATCACCCATACCGGCAAGCATCCCAATGCAAACCAAATATACGCCTCCTGATGCTTCCTTGCAAAGCAGCCACATATATATTAGCTAAATTATATCCCGCCAGGAAAAAACAGTCAAGATTTTTTCACAAAAAAGTATTGACAAAATAGCCTCTTGCAGTTAAAATAAATATTGTTGTTGGCCTCGTAGCTCAGCTGGATAGAGCGTTTGACTACGAATCAAAAGGTCGCAGGTTCGAGTCCTGCCGAGGTCACCATTTTGAAATCGACACCGCAAGAGATTGCGGTGTTTTTTGTTTTTCTGATTAAAATAATCTTTTCTAAGAAAAAAGAACCGGTCACTAAAACCAGTTCTGCACAAAAGAATATAAAGCATTGACGCCGAAAGCTGCCCCTGATACTGCTTGCGCATTATCAGGGGTATTTTCATGCGTTATATATAAAATTGAGTATAAGTAAAAATTACAGGCTGCGGATTTTTTTGCGCAGCGGCAGAATGCTTGCCGGGCTTACAGAAAGCTCGTCCATGCCCATGCGTACAAATTCCTTCGTCAGGCTCAAATCAGCGCCCAGCTCGCCACAGACGCCGCACCAGATGCCTGCTGCATGCGCTCCCTGCACCGTCATTTCAATCAGGCGCAAAATTGCAGGATGATGTGCATCAAAGAACGGTTCTAACCGCTGGTTCTGGCGGTCTATCGCCAATGTGTACTGACTTAAATCGTTTGTACCGATGCTGAAGAAATCAACCTCTTTCGCCAGCTCCGCGCTGATCAGCGCTGCCGCCGGCGTTTCAATCATAATGCCTACTTCCATCTTCGGGTCAAAGGGTACGCCTGCATATTTAAGCTCCGCCTGCACCTCGCGCAAAATTTTGCGTGCCTTGCGCACCTCTTCTACGCTGATAATCATCGGGAACATCACTGCCAGCTTGCCATAAGCAGAAGCGCGGCAGATAGCGCGCAGCTGCGTAGCAAACAGCTCCGGTCTTTCCAGACAGATACGGATTGCGCGATAACCCAGCGCCGGATTTTCCTCCTGCGGCAGCTCAAAGTAATCAGCCTGCTTATCGGCACCGATATCAAGCGTACGGATAATTACGCGTTTGCCGGCCATTGCTTCCGCTGCCAGCTTATACTTTTCAAACTGCTGCTCCTCTGTCGGATAATCCTTGCTTTCCAGGTAAATGAATTCGCTGCGGAAAAGACCGATGCCCTCGGCATCGTTCGCCAGCACGCTGGCCAGGTCACCCGTGCCGCCGATGTTGGCATATACATGCACCTGCTGGCCACCGCCGGTGATGCTTTTTTTGCCCTTGAGCTCCTCCAGCAGCTTTTTATGCTGTGCATCCTGCTCCATCTTAGCCTTGATGCGCTCTAGCGTTGCCTCATCAGGATCAACGAAAACCTCGCCGGTGTAGCCATCAACCGCTACCAGCTTGCCGTCATATTCCTCACCGATGCTGCTGCCAGTGCTGACCACTGCCGGAATGCCGATTGTGCGCGCCAAAATTGCCGTATGCGAATTTACACTGCCTGCTGCAGTCACGAAGCCCTGTACACGCGATTTATCAAGCTGCACAGTTTCGCTGGGTGCCAAGTCATCCGCTGCCAGAATGTAACTGCCGCTGCCGCTTTCCCAACTGCTGCCGCCATCACCCAGACATCCCAACACCTTATTGGAAATATCCTTAACGTCTGCAGCGCGTGCACGCATATAATCATCTTCCATCGAAGAAAAAATTTCTGCAAAATTAGCTGCGGTAGTCTGCACTGCATATTCCGCATTAACCTGCTGTGTGCGGATAATGCCCTCAACAGACTCAATATAATCAAGATCCTCCAGCATCATCTGATGGATTTCAAAAATAGCAGCATTATCCTTGCCTACATCTGCAACAGCCTTTTCATAAAGCTCTGCCAACTTATCTATAGCATCCTGACGCGCTGTCTGAAAGCGTGCAACCTCAGCCTCGGCATTCTGCACCTTACAGCGTTTAACTGCTGCTGTATTACGGCGCAGTACAGCTAAGGTTCCCAGCATTACGCCGCCGCAAACGCCCTTACCCTTTAATGAAAGCATCTTATCACCTCGCGAAAAATCTTTCTTACTGCGAACTTACAGGTTAGCTTGGAAGAAAGCCTCTAAAACTGCTGCCGCTGCATCTTCATCCGCACCCTCGCAGGTAACAGTAATCTCTTCACCCTTTTTAACGCCCAGGGCCATAACGCCGAAGATACGCTTCAAATCACCTTTTTTAGCACCTTTGGCAATGGTGGTACTGCTGGCAAATTTGGCAGCCTCTTTAACGAGCAGTCCTGCCGGACGTGCATGGATGCCTGCTTCATCAGTAATAACATAAGTAAATTGTTTCATTTTTATTTCCTCCGTTTCGCTAATAACAATATTCTGCCGCTAAATCCTTAAAATCCTATTTTTGTTTTTATCTTTTTTCTCTATATATTATTCGTTCACGTTCTTTTTAACAAACCCCATAAGCACAGCTGCCAGCACACTGCCTGCTGCCAGAGCTGCAAAATACATCGGCCAGTTCTGCACTACGCCAAAGACGAACACACCACCATGCGGTGCCGGGACGCTGCAGCCAAAGGCCATGGACAAAGCACCGGCTACACCGCTGCCCAAAGCGCAGGTCGGAATTACACGCAACGGGTCACTTGCTGCAAAGGGAATAGCGCCTTCGGTAATAAAGGACAGACCCATGATAAAGTTGGTCACGCCGGACTGACGCTCCTTAGAAGTAAATTTACTCTTAAACAGCATAGTACACAGTGCAATCGCCAGCGGCGGTACCATACCGCCAATCATAACCGCAGCCATAATCTCGCTGCTTACAGCGCTGCCGTCAGCTGCAGCCAAAGAAGCAGTACCGAAAACATAGGCTGCCTTGTTCAGAGGACCGCCGAAGTCGATGGACATCATAGCACCCAACACAAAGCCCATCAGCACCTTACTGGTTGTGCTCATGCTTGCCAGCGCACCTGCCAGCCATTGGTTGAAGGCTGCAGTCGGCGGGTTGATAACGTAGGTCATCAAGATGCCCATAAGCAGCAGGCCGATAACAGGATACAGCAGAATCGGCTTCAGACCTTCCAAGCTGTCAGGCAGTACACTGAACACCTTGCGCAGTGCCAGAATCAGATAACCGCCAATGAAGCCTGCAAACAGCGCACCGAAGAAGCCGCTGCCGCCGGAGGCTGCCAAAAAGCCGCCCACGATACCAAGCATCAGTGCCGGACGTTCGCCAATACTCATTGCGATATAGCCTGCCAAAATCGGCATCATCATGCTGAACGCCAAACCGCCGATATTCTTGAAGAAGGCTGCCAGCGGCGTGCCGCTGCCAAACTTAGCTGTACCGGCAAATTCCATATCGAACATAAATGCCAGCGCGATAAGAATACCACCGCCGATTACAAACGGCAGCATATGCGAAACGCCATTCATCAGATGCTTATAAATTTGTCTCCCCAGACTTTCCTCAGCATCTGCCACGTCACTAGTCGTCTCGCTGCCGCCCTTGCCTGCGTAAGCAGGAACCTTACCGCTCAGAATCTCCTCGATAAGCTCCTTCGGCTTGTTGATACCGTCAGCTACCTTAACGAAGATAACCGGCTTGCCTGCAAAGCGCTCCACCGGCACGTTCTTGTCTGCAGCCACGATAATGCCTTCGGCTTCTTCTATCTCTGCCGCCGTCAGCTTATTTTTTACGCCGCCGCTGCCATTGGTTTCAACCTTCATTGCAACGCCCATCTTACCGGCCATCTCCTGCAAAGCCTCTGCTGCCATATAAGTATGTGCAATACCTGTCGGGCAGGCAGTAACAGCCAGCACCTTGCGCTGCTGTGCAGGCTCTGCTGCCGGTGCTTCTGCTTCCTCGTCTTCAAATTTTTCGTTTTCGTATTTGTCTATAACTGCCAAAAATTTCTTGGCATCGCCGGCATTCAGCAGCTCACTGCGGAAATCATCATTCATCAGCAACATGCTCAGGTGACTCAGAACATCAAGATGCACATTATCCTTCGTATCAGGTGCAGCAATCAGGAAAAACAGCTTCGCAGGCTCTCCGTCCAGACTGTCGAAGTCAACGCCGTCCTTTACCAGCATAGCTGCCAGTCCCGGTGCCTTTACAGCACTTGTCTTGGCATGCGGAATGGCAATGCCTTCACCGATACCTGTGCTGCCCTCCTCCTCACGACGCAGCACGCAGGCTCTGTATTCGTCCTTATCAAGCAGATTACCGCCTCTCTCCATCAGCGTAATCAAATGCTCCAGCGCTGCTGCCTTATCCTTAGGCTGCGCTTTAAGATCAATGCTTTCTACCTTCAGCAAATCAACTATTTTCATCTTATTTTGCCCCTTCTTTTTTATTTATTAGTCACGCCCTGTAAAATAATTTCATCAATATCCTCACGTGTTGCCAGCCAATCCTTAAACGCGCTTGCGCTGCCTGCGGCTACGCCCAGGCGCAGCGCTTCCTCATAATCCTGCGTTTTGAGATAGCCTGCTAAAAAGCCTGCTACCATGCTGTCACCGGCACCAACAGAGTTTACCAGTTTACCCTTCGGTGAAGCCATCATATGCTGCCTGCCATTTTCGTCCAACAGTACAGCTCCGTCCGCTCCACGCGAAACCAGCACATTACGTGCTCCCTGCTGCTGCAGCTTCAGTGCAGCAGCAAGAATATCCCCCTCATTCAGCAACGGTCCCCGGCCAAAGAACTCTCCTAATTCCTCATGGTTTGGTTTGATTAAAAACGGCTTATATTTCAGCACCTTGAGCAGCAAATCGCCAGTAGCATCTACCACAACCCGTGTGCAAGCAGGCTGCAGCAGCTCCAGAATCTGCTCATAAATATCATCCGGCAGTGAAGCTGGTATGCTTCCTGCCAGCACTAAAATATCATCCTGCGTCAGTCCCTGCAGCTTAGCAAAAAGCTTTTGCAGCTCTTCCTTGCTCAGCTGCGGTCCCTGACCGTTCAGCGCCGTTTCCGAGTCCGAAATAATCTTCGTATTAATGCGCGAGTAGCCTTGACCGGCCCGAATAAAATCACAGTGGCAGCCTGCCTCCTGCAGCAGACGTTCTATTTCTGTACCGCTAAAGCCGGCTGTAAAGCCCAAGGCTACCGATTGCAGCCCCAGATTTTGCAGCACCAGCGAAACATTGATTCCCTTACCACCCGGATATATATTTTCTACTTGGGTGCGATTAATCTCGCCTACTGCAAAATTATCAACCTTAACCACATAATCAAGCGAAGGGTTAAAGGTTACAGTGTAAATCAAAGCACAATCACCTCCGTATGCTGCTTATAGGAGTTAACATTCAGAGCCTCCTGCGCAGCCGTAATAATCACGCCCTTAGACAATGGGGCGAAGGACACGCTCGACAGTGCCTCAAACTTGCTGGCATCTGCAAGCACATAGCATTTATGACAATGCTCCATCGCCACGCGCTTATTCATGGCCTCCTCGATATCAGGAGTTGTGAAGCCCTCTTCCACAGTAATGCCATTCGTTCCGAAAAAGCCCTTGCTGAAATTGTAATGCTGCAGGGAAGCTACTGCCTCCGTGCCGATTACCGCATCAGTTGTTGCCTTCACGCGCCCTGCTATAAGCAGCGTTTTCAGACCGCGCTGCGCCAGCTTCTGTGCCAGCGTAATACCGTTTGTTACATAAACAGCATCCTTTTCCGTCAGATAGGTTGCCAGCTGCTCGGTTGTTGAGCCTGCATCAAGAAAAATAAAATCGTTGGGACGCACCAGCGTTGCCGCATACGCAGCAATCGTGCGCTTGTCTTCAATATTACGACTGTATTTTTCCTGCATATTGCGCTCCTGCACAGGCTCCGCCTCGCGCACGGCAGTTGCGCCGCCATGCACCTTGCGTACCTTGCCCAAGCTGTCCAGCTGTACCAAATCTCGGCGGATAGTGGACTCAGAGGTTTCCAGAAGCCTTGCCAGCTCCGGTACTGTCGCCGCACCGTCACGCGTGACAATGCGAGTGATTTCTTCAAATCTTTCTTGCGTTAACATGAGCATCTCTCCTCTTGCAGATATTATATAACCATTTTCACGCAAAATCAATCATTTTTGAGCAAAAAACTGCATTTTTTGAATTTTTTTTGCAGATTACCTTCAGTAACCTTCACCGCATACAAAAAAGGATGCCTCTCCCAAATCAGAGAAGCATCCGTTATAAATTACTATTTATATAGTTTTAAAAGTAATACATAAATGCATCAGTTTATTTTACCAATGCACGCATTTCATCCGCAGTCAGAGTAAAGTATTCCTTTACGGTGTAAAGCTCACGGCGGCCGCGGCAATCAGCAAACAAAGCAACATCAACATCAGGAATATTTTCCATTGCTTCCTCTAAGCTCTTGCCGTTTTTGGCATAAGCCTCAAAGCGCAGGACAAATTTTTCGCCGGTACCTGCAGGAACCAGCATTGCTTCAAAATAATCGTCATCACGCAGATAGCCCTCACGGTTAACCTTGCCACGCAGCAGCACGTCGCCATACTGCTCCTGCGGCAGATAAATACGCATATAAGCATCCAGAATCGTACCTTCCTGCTTGCCTACGTTATCAAAAGGTACCTCTAAGGAAAAATCAATTCTATCGGCATATACCTTTTCCAAAACAGCCTTGGTTCGCTGCTTTGCCAGCAGACGCATTACAGCATCACCCTGCATGGAAATATATACACCTACAATTATAACGCCCAAAATAAACAGTCCAACAAGGACTCCCACAATCGTCATCAGCATCTTGCTTCCCCCTTACGCCTTATGATAATCCTTGATAATGCAGATTGGTGTTTTTTCACTGCCGTTGCCAAAAGGATTATCAATGAGGATTTCCGCAACCTTATCCGGATCAACGCCCTTAGACCAGCCAAGCACTGCAGAGCGCTTCAAATCGTTAACGTCGGCAATAGCAGCGCCATAGCAGCCGCAAGCCTTGGTAATAGCTTCGGCAACCTTTTCCGGTTCTGCCGGACCATAAACAATATGCTTGTCATACGGAGGCATTGTGCCTGTAACATCGTCAATCAGGCGAGCCTGTTTGCCTGCCATCCGGTAGAAGGTACCGCTTACGCCTACGCATTTAGCCGCAAAGCCGCAGATTACTGCCCACAGAACACGTGCACCGCCCTCTGCGTCAATCAGGGACTGCATGCTGTACCAGCTGCTGATACTGCCCTTAGCAGGGAATAAATGCGACAGCACCTTAGCCAGCGGTCCCGGATGGAACTCCTCGCAACGCATTGCTCTGCCTTGGGTAATAGCAACTACGCTTTCGGCAGTGCAGACAACATCATTGGGGCCGATTTTATCCTTGGCATATTCCAGAATAGCATCACAGATATCATCGTGATGAGTCAAAATTCTTGTCGGCACAGGAACAATCTTATATTTTTCCATACTCTCACATCTCCTCCGCAGCCTTATCCGCTGCATATACCTTCTGAATTTTATCATACCATTCAGGCTTCAAACGAACAATGTGGCCTTCATTATCGGTAAACACATTGCGCGTATGTCCTTCCACCGCTACAGCGCCGTCGCGCAGGCGGATAACAGTATAATCAAATTCCATTTTTGCTTTATTAAAGGCACTCATTTTTACCTGTACTTCAAAATCATCATCAAAGGTACAGGAATTTTTATACTTGGCGCGTACCTCGGTAATCGGGAAAATAACGCCGTCAGCCATCAGCTCGCCAAGGGAAATACCGCAGGCACGCAGATATGCTACACGTCCCATTTCAAACCAGCGCAGATAATTGGCATGATGCACAACACCCATCATATCAGTTTCAACAAAACGCACCTTATCTCGTATTGTAATCATAAAATCTCCTTTGCATCTTCAAGGCTTCCTGCATCTAACAGGCTTACAATCAATTTATTATTATAGCACTTTTAGCGCCAAGTGCCTAACAAATCTTATAAATTAGATAAATTTTTCTCTGCCAGCAGGCGCTTAACCTTTTCAGCCAGCAAAGCATAAAGTACAGAAAACAGCGGTACGCAGACAATCATACCGGCAACACCACCAATGCTTGCTCCAATCGTCACCGCCGCCAGCACCCACAGCTCCGAAAGACCGACAGCCTTACCCACAATCTTAGGATAAAGCAAGTCAGCCTCAATGCGCTGCAGCACAATGTATAATATAATAAAATACCAGATTTTCTCCGGTGCTGCCACCAGTATTAAAAAGCAGCCGATAAGAGCACTGATTAAGGTACCGAGAATCGGTATCAGGCTCAGCACAGCCACCAGCAGCGAAATGACCGTCGCATAAGGAAAGCCGCAAAGCATCATACCGACGAAATACATCACGCCCAAAAGCAGCGCCACTACCAGCTGTCCACCAACAAAGCCGCGAAAAATCTGCTCTGATGTCTGCAATACATACAGAATATAAGCAGCACGCTCCTTCGAGCAGAAGGCAAAAATTACGCATTTAAAGTTGCGCGCAAGACGATGCTTTTCCAGCAGACAATAGATTGCTACGACAAAACCGATAACACAGCTTGCAAGCACCTCCAGAACGGAGGCCGTTGCCAAAAACGTCTGCTCCAGCAAAAGACGCTTGTTGTTCTGCAGATAATTGAGCATCGTCTGATAAACCTCTTTAGCCTGCGCCTGTACCACAGCCAGCTCGTCTGCCGAGAAGGAAAGCTCCTGCGCCTTCTGCTGCAGATAAATATTCAGCTTAGCCAACGCCGGCGGCAGCATCTTGACGAGCATTTTCATGCTGGCATGCAGCTCGGGCACAATCGTCAGCACAAAGAAGGCCAAAAAGCCGATGATAATCGCTAGGCTCAGAAGCAGACACACAGGACGCTCAAAACGCGATACCACGCTCTGCTTAAAAATTCTGCGCCAATATTGCTCCAGCTTCTTCATCAGCACGTTTACGATAAAAGCCATGCAACCGCCAATGACAAACGGCAGCAAAACATCATATATACCAGCCAGCAGTTTTAGGCTGACATTGTAATTCCACAGCGCCCAAATCAGCACAATTGCAAAGGCCAGCAGACAATAAGGATTTCTTTCTTTCATAAGCAACCTCTATTCAAAGCGCATGTCCAAGGTAATACATGCTTAGTAAATTAATAATATTATTGTAACATATAAGCGCGCACAAGACAAAAAAGAAGGCTTTTCTTTGCATAAGTTTCACATCTGTGGTATAATTCCATTGTAGTTTTTGCGCCTGTAGCTCAGTGGATAGAGCAATGGTCTCCGGAACCGTGTGCGGAGGTTCGATTCCTCTCAGGCGCACCAAAAAGAAAAAGTACCCTTTCCATTTGTTTGGGAAGGGATTTTTTATGCACTGATATTATCGACCGGTTTTATATTCCTCTATATTCACTTTTCTACAAACGTATGTTAAAATTAATTAGTACTACCACAGCGGTAGGCGGTTGCTCTCCTCGGAGGGCTTTGCGGCTCTCCTATTGCAAGAATCCATATCCTTATGGAAATCTACAAGAAAGAGGGTGGCGCCGATGAATATTCTTGAAGTCCTCGCATTATTAGGCTTCGGTTTGGCTTGTGTCAAATTTGGCTATGAACTCGGTAAAAACGCAAAAAAACCTGCTAACAAAAGTCAAGCCTTTTCTTAATTTTTTCTATAAAATTTCATTATACAATTTACGCACACTAAATAGGCCGCTAATATTAACGGCCTATTATTATTTTATTGCGTAAATTTAATATATTTCATTTATTCGAGCGTAATAAATTCTTAAAAACTTATTTAGCCCTGCTATTTTAGCTGCTTTTTTAGATTTACCCTCCAGCTCTTTCTTTATTATAAATTCATAAACCGCACTATCTTCTGGCATAGCATGTGATTTCAAACACCTCATAACTTCATATCCAATTTTTCTTAAGCTTGCAGAACCTCTTTTGGATATCTTTCGTTCTTTTGCTATGAACTGCCCAGATTGATATGGTGGTGCGTCTATACCAGCATATGCTATTAGTGCTTTACCGTTATGGAATCTTTTTACATCACCAATTTCAGCTATTAATTTAACTGCAAGCACATCTCCTACACCACCCATTTTTCTAACAACGGAATATTCTGGTAGCCTCTTGGCTAATTTCTGCATTTGTGTTAAAATTTTTTTAAGGGTATTATTGACTTCTCTTAATACTCTTACTGCCTCTTGTACAAGCATTTTAACCGATGAAGTATTAGAGGTAATTGTAGGGATACTAGTATTTGCCAAAGCATATATTTTCACGGCTTTGCTTTGCTTACACTGGTATCCTTTATCTTTTGCCCATTTGGTATAATCTTCAATGAATTCTTCTTCTGACAATTTTGTTATATTATCATAATGCCAATATGTTTCAACAAAATCACTTAATTTGTCTTTGTTTGTAGCTTCGTTCCAACCTTGTAATAATTTCTTTATACCTGGCATTGTATATTCCAAAATGTGCGTAAGCTCTAAAATACTTTCTACATGTATTCTCATATAATGATTGTATCTCCTGACCAAAAGCTTCAATTCTGAATATACATCATCACTAACATTATAGTTTTTTAATCTATACCAGTTATTAATGCCAAAGTCTGCAATTTTTATAGCATCTTGTCTATCAGTTTTTGCCCTTCTAAGGCCACAAGTACAATAAGTTTTCATCTCATATGGATTGATAACAGAAACGAAAAAATCATGTTCTTTTAAGTATAGTAATATCGGTAAATGATAAACTCCAGTTGCCTCCATAACTATACGAATTTCACCATCTAGTTTTTTTAACATCGTTACAAGCGTTGATAAGCTGATCTTATCATGTTCAACTTCAAACGGTTTCTTTAAAAGCTTACCATATGGTTCTAAAAAACATACTGTGCTTTTTCCCTTTGAAACATCAATACCTACACTAATCATGTTATTCCTCCAAAATAATTTTGTAATAGGTCCTTCCACACTTATTAACACTCATTTTAGTTCGTTACACGAAAGCACTTATTGTGTCTCAACCTGCTTAATCGAATGCATATAATAAGGGAAAGGCTGGCAGTTTTTTTGACGGATGTAAAAATCCAATAGCCGCCTCGCCAGACCTGTTACTCCCTTATCATAAAAAAATAAGTGCAAAAGGTAAAGCTTTTTCGCTTCAACTTTCACACTTGAATAAAAAAATAAGTGCGAGAGTCAAGCAACATGCTTTTCCTCTTACACTTATATGGTACTAAATAGATGCCCGCATAGCAGCACGCCATGATGTAAAACAACAAAATGTCGCTCTTGCTGATGCAGCCTTTGCTGCGGGCGTAAAAACCAATCTTGATTTTGCTAAATTCCAAAACAGCGGTTATATGGGCCTTTATGGTGGTGAAACTGCCGGAGATATTAAGCGCAGGAAAAAGCTAAAGCCCAATCAGGAAATTTTAGACCATATGAGCAGTGTAGAGTTAGGTGCTAATCTGTTCCGCATCACACAAGCAGAAGATAAGCTGCGTCGCGAAAATGTTAGCAACAAAGAAGCTGCTAACAAAGTTCATTATGAAGTAGGACGCACTGTACGCAAAACAATAGAGGAGCTCGGTGGCACAATGCCAGAGCAACTTCCTACACCAGAAGAAAGCATTAAACAGTTGGATAAACCTAAAAAGTAACACTGCCAGTCGTATGTTGTGTGCTTCCTGCATACCTTCTCTTCTGCATTGCACCGCCTGCCATATTTTCCAATCCGTCAGCCAGTGCTTTCCGATTGCTCTTCACCTTTTGCTATTATTTTTTTATTCCTCTAAGATGCTTTTCAGCTTTGTCGCACTCTGCTCTCCTGCCGTGCGGTGCTTCTTAGCTTCGTTGTTGAGGGTGTTAATTTCGCCCTTGATAGCAGCGATGAGGTCAGCACCGTTATTTCGGCAGGTCCTGCCTGCTGATAATATCCTTGCCGCCGTTATATACGTTTTGGCCATTTGTCTATAGCATTTTATAAATCGTTTTGTAATTTTTCTGGCATACGTTGCATTGCATAAATAAAAATTTTATATTTATCTAAACGAAACTTGCATCTTCTTCTAGCCATAAACGCCTCCTGCTGTTATAATATAAATAGAGGATGGTGATAGTTATGTATCTTTTCGGAATAAAAAATGGTATTTCAACTGGGTTCTGATGATTTTAACTCTTGCTGTTTTCCCGCCGTTAACCATATACATGTTATATCGCATGATTAAAGATTTCTTTAACGAATCCAATAAACAAGCATATTACGACCAACTTGCCGAAGATGTACGTGAAGAAACACGTTTAGAAGAATTAAGAAAAACACGTGAAGCTATAAAACAAAATAAATAATTTTCATTCCCGCTCATTTGGGCGGGTTATTTTTATTCGCCGGCGAACGCTAACAGCCTCCAAGATGCTTTTCAGCTTTGTCGCACTCTGCTCTCCTGCCGTGCGGTGCTTCTTAGCTTCGTTGTTGAGAGTGTTGATTTCGCCTTTGATAGCAGCGATGAGGTCAGCACCGTTCTCAACTTTTTCCAGTGCTTCGTAAACCTGTTTCATTTCCATTGTTCTGATACCTCCATATAATGGGCCTCCGCCCTGTATTGTGCCCTCTCCTGGGCATATAAAAAGCGTATCCTGTGAAATTCACAAAATACGCTAATTATTAAATTATTTACTGCATAAAAAAAAACACAGCATAGCTATGAGCTTTTAAAGCATTTCAATTTCGGTAATTTCATGCTTAGCAATTTCAATAAGTACATTATTTTCATTTCTAATAATAATGCTTTCTTCTTCATCCTCTTCAATGGTCGGAATATAGTCAATAACGCGACCTTCAATCGCACCACCATCTAAGCACAAAATTTTAATTTTTTTCCCAAAAGTTTCTCTTAATTTCATATCATTCATCCTTTCTAGGATAAATATGACTACCAGTTTTAGAATAAAATATAACCGCTGCTTTAGTCCTCGTTTCTTTACCATTTTCATTATCTACATGAGCACCTATAATTTTATCACTAACAACCCTTTCTTTATTTTTCCAATTACCATTGCTGTCAAAAACAGCCTCGCCAGTAGTACTCAACTCATCAACTAACCGTTGAGCTCTGCTAAATTACCGTCCAAATAGCTTCTTCCGTCAATATAGCCTCTACTACCCTTAATATGCCTGTTTTGCTTGTCAGCATTAATGGTTTTAGAAATTTCGCCGAGCCTTAGCTTTTCTTTTATTATACAATTATCTTTATTAGCTTGCAATTTCTCATCAGCGTAAAACTGCAACATAAGTTCAAATACTCTGCTCTCCGCTTCATGCAGTCCAGCATATCCACGCATATACTTGCGCCAATCCTTGCCGTCTTCCCACGCCTTCAAGCCTTTACGCCCCAGCACCTGCGCCCTGCGTGATTCCGGCAAGCTATTCAGCCATTTATCGCCAGCTTCCCGCACCTGATCGCGTTGCTACTGCATATCAACTTCGCCTTCAATGACTTCCATGTACCGGCATAAGCAATGCGTGTGTACCGGCAAAGGCGGCAGCTTATCCTTGGGATATATGCCTGCGCCTAAGCCATACATATCAGCTTTGGCGTACATATCGCAGATATCAAAAATAGGGTGACGGCTGCTTAATTTGAATTTCACAGCCACAATATCAGCGTCTGTTTTCATTTTAGCTATAAAGCCATCAGCCCATGCCCTCGCCATCTCGGTTCTGGTTATACGTTCGGCAACATAGCGAGATTTTTCATTGACAGCAACTTCCACGGCCTTTTCATTGCCTTTTTGCACTGCTTCCAGTAATTTGTTATAGGCTGCCTGCAGTGCCTTGTTAGGTGCGCCATTTTTGTCCAGACGATTGATTTTGTCAATAGCCTGCCTTTGTTCAGCCAATGCCTGCAGGTCGTTGCCTGTAGCCTCCCTTACCTTCTGCAGATACTCTGGCAGGTCCTGCCTGCTGATAATATCTTTGCCACCGTTATATACGTTCTGGCCATCATCTTTTCAACCAAAGGTCTTTTTATTTTTCAGCTACAATATGCTCTTTTAAATAAAATATGCTATAATATAGGCAACAACAAAAGCAATGGAGAGATTATTGTGAGAGAATTTATTCACTACATATACCTTGTTTTAAAATTGATAGTCATTGTAATTTCCCTGTACATCTTTGTTGCCTTAGCTTTTGTGATTGTTGGCGGAATTTTGATGGATTTATTTTTGAAATAAATAGATTTTAAAAAGAGGACAGTTTTTATACTGTCCTCTTATTGTATGCAAAAAAACCGCCTGCGCTAAGCAAGCGGTTAAATAATTTTTTTATTATTTGTGTTTAGCAGCCCATTCGGCTCGAGCCTGGTTTAGGGAAATCCCTAACTCTCCGCCATCGAAATCCGGCTCCAATTCCAACACTGCGTCATCAATCCATCCACATATCTTGCAGCCCAAATAGC
>ENA-OPWL01000605-OPWL01000605.1-human-gut-metagenome-genome-assembly--contig:-NODE-605-length-18011-cov-2.665516_pt1 | contig 18011 bp, 10 predicted proteins | sample MGYA00241508_ERZ502008 | MGnify/ENA primary metagenome ERZ502008 (study PRJEB25962, sample SAMEA2043046) | human gut metagenome | biome: human gut; feature: human-associated habitat; material: faeces... | reverse complement strand
TCAGAACGGCCATGTGCGCAACTCACGCGTGGTGACAGAATACTCTCCCTCGGCAGTACTCACCTGGGACTGGGACATCAACAAGGACATGAAGCTCACCACTACCGTATTTGGACGCTACGGTATGTACAAGAGTACCCGACTGAACTACAACAATGCTGACAACCCCCATCCTGACTACTGGAAGAATCTGCCCAGCTCATACTTCTATGTATGGGGCGATGACCCTCTGTACAGCGCTTATCGCACAGAGTCGGCTGCCAACAACTGGAAGCAGGCTTATGACAGCTGGCAGAACCCTATCAACCAGCAAATCAACTGGAACCAGCTCTACTATGCCAACAGCCAGGTATCAAAGAACGGCGCCGACGCCCTCTACTTCATCCAGGCCAAGCACAGCGACAACCTGATGTTCAACATGGCTTCCACCCTGTCGGCTAAGGTTACCAAGCGCTCTACTCTCGTAGGCGGACTGGTATTGGGCAGCAACAGCAACCGTCACTATCAGACCATGGACGACCTGCTCGGTGCTTCCTTCTTCCACAACATCAACACTTATGCGCTCGGCACCTATCCTGCCGATGACCCAAGAGTGCAGTACGACCTCAACACAGCAGGACCCAACAACCTCGGATCGCTCGTTTACGAAGGCGACAAGTTCGGTTACGACTATAAGATTGAGGTAATGAAGGGCTTGCTCTGGACTTCCTACACAGCTGAGATGGGACGTTTCCAGACCATGATAAGTGGCAAGCTCGGTCAGACCAACATGCGTCGTCATGGCTATATGCGCAACGGTATGGCTGCCAACAACTCTGAGGGCAACAGCCGTATAGCACGCTTCGGTGAAGGCGGTGCCAAGGGTAGCATCAACTTCGATGCCGGCAAGGGCCACGTCTTCAAGATTGGTGTAGGCTACGAGTGGCGTCCACCAATGGCCAACACTGCATTCATCGCTCCTGAGATCTGCAACGACTACGTGCTCAACCTTGGCGACGAGCATGTGTTCAGCAGCGAGTTCAGCTATCAGTATCAGAATGCCTGGATGCACGCCAACGTCAATGCATACTATAGCCGCCTCGACCACGTGACAGAGTGGCAGAACTTCTACAACGACGACTCGAACTCTTTCACCTACCTCAGCATGACAGGTATCGAGAAAGAATACTACGGCATCGAGGCCGGCCTCGACTTCAAGGTGGCTTCTTTCCTTAACTTCAAGGCCCTCGGAACCATCAGCGACGCCAAGAACATCAACAATGCCAACGTGAACTACATGCTCTCCAAGTCGGCTGAGGTCAAAAAGGACTACGCATATATTAAGGACATGCGCGAAAGCGGAACTCCTCTTACTATCGGTAGCCTCGCACTCGACTTCCACAAGAGCGGATGGTTCGTCAACCTTAACGCCAACTGGTACGACCGCATCTATTTGTCATACTCACCAAGCTATCGCTACAAGTCTTCTCTGAAGAACCGCGACATGCTCTTCAACGACGAGCCTCTCCCAGGTTCTGTTGACCAGGCTAAGGGTCACGGCGGATGGATGGTAGACGGAAGCATCGGCAAGAGCATCCGCCTCAAGCACGGTAGTCTGAACTTCAACCTCATGGTAACCAACATCCTCAACAACCGCAAGATTGTTTCAGGTGGTTACGAGCAGAGCAGAAGCGACTATACCCTCAACAAGGAAAACGAGGCCAAGGATCGCGTCTACAAGTTCTCTAAGAACCCTAAGAAGTATTACGTATTCGGAACCAACGGAATGTTCCAGGTATCATACAGATTCTAAAAGAAGAGAAAGATATGAAAAAGTTAAAATATATCGCAATGGCATTTGCTGCCCTGCTCTTAGCTTCATGCATGGGCGACGGTTATGCTGATTCCGTGGGAGAAAAGGATTATACCGGCCCTGCCATCGGCAACAACAAACTGGAGGCTACCAATGTCATCAACATCTCCGAACTGAAGGAGAAATATGCCACACAGATAGAACGCGGCCTGTACAAGCAGGTGGACGAGGACATCAAGATATTGGGTACCGTTACCGGCAACGACCTCGGAGGCAATCTCTACAATCAGATTTGCCTGCAGGACAAGACAGGCGGTATCTTGGTTTGCATCGGCAAGAGCGGACTCTATGGCGAGCTGCCTGTAGGTCAGCAAGTGCTTATCGACTGCAAGGGCCTCTACATCGGTGGATACAACAAGCAGGCTGAGTTGGGCGGTGTCTATACCAATACCAACAAGGGCTCACAGTCTATCGGTAAGGTAGACCGCTACGTATGGGAGAAGCACTACAAGATTATCGGCGAGGCCGATGAGGCCAAGGCAGAGGCAATGGTTGAGGTATTCGACCAGACCAAGATCAAGGATGCCGACTACCTGAAGTCTTGCTCTGGCAAGCTGATGAGAATAGAGGGCGTAACCTTCGCCGATGCCGGCAAGAAGGTGTTTGCCGCTGCGGCAGACAAAGACAAGGCCAACTGCGTAAACCGCGGTTTCTCTGGCATCAGCACCAACAACATGGTGGTTCGCACTTCTGCCTACGCCAAGTTTGCTAATGCTCTCCTGCCTGAAGGTATACAGAGTGTTACTGGTATCTTCACACGTTATGCTGGAAAAAGCAACGACACATGGCAGATTCTTATCCGTACAATTGACGACGTGCAGTTACTCAAGGGTACAGAGCAATGTCCTTACACCGTAGAGGAAGCTCTCAAGTTGATCAACGACGGAAAGACTACCGATGCTATGGTCTATACAGAAGGTGTCATCTGTTCTGAGCCAAAGGTAAATCTACAATATGGTGATGCAGAATTCTACATCTCCAAAGACGGCAAGGGTATGAATGCTGACGGAACTGGCGATCCTGCCAATACCATCAAAGTATACCAAAACTACTATCTCAACAAGGATAAGTACACCGATGCCAACAAGGACTTGATCAAGAAGGGACAGAAAGTTGTCATCTGCGGCAAGCTCATACTCTACCAAGGTGTAACACCGGAAATCGACAAGAAAAACTATATCGTTTCCATCAACTAAAACTAACTCAAGTAGAAAACTATAAAAAGAATAATCAATATGAAAAAGTTCATTTATTCATGCTTGTTCTTGGCTATGGCAGCCATAACATTCAGCAGCTGCGAGGACGTTCCAGCTCCTTACAATATGCCTAATGAGCCAGAGACTCCAGAAGTTCAGCCTACAGGTACTGGTACTGCTGCAGACCCATTCAATGTGGCAGGTGTAGTAAAGTATATAGATGAAGGCGGAAGCGCTGAGACTGAGGTATACGTGAAGGGTAAGGTTGTTTCTGTAGTACAGGGCAGTTTCGATGCATCTTACGGCAGCTTGAAGTATTACATTTCTGAAGACGGTACTCCTACCAACCAGTTCTATGTTTACAATGGCTATGCCGGTCCTAACCGCACCAAGTTTACAGGAGAAGACGCTTTGAAACAGGGCGATGAAGTGGTTATCTGCGGTAAGGTAGACAGCTACAACGGCACCAAAGAGTTCCTCGTAAATAACTACATTGTATCTCTTAATGGCGTAGGTGGAACAACTACTCCTGATACACCTGCAGACGGCTACATCAACGAGACTTTCAGCAAGAGCTTCGGTACATTTACTCTGAAGACCATAAAGGGTACTCCATGGATCATTGATTCTTATGGCTATGCCAAGGCTACTGGTTATGACAACACAAGTAAGGTAACAACACCTTCAGAAAGCTACCTCGTATCTAAGGCTATTGACCTCTCTACATCAAAGGGAGCAACCTTGAAATTATCTTATATCTTGCGATATGCTACCTACAATGGCGTTCCTACAGAAGGTGTAAAGAACCAGGTACTTATCACAGAGAACTACACTGGCGATCCTGCTACAACAAAATGGACCGATATCACAGGTACTCTGACCGAGGGAACAGACTGGAAGACTTGGTCTACATATACCTACGACCTTGCTTCTTACAAGGGAAAGAAGAACATCGTTATCGCTTTCCACTATGCATGCGAGGCTAAATCAGGTACATGGCAGATAAAGGAATTGACTGTTAAGGAAGGTGCTCCTACTGTAGAGCCTGAGACTCCAGACACTCCTTCTACTGGCGATACAACAACTCCTAATGGTGACTTCGAGACTTGGGTAGACGGCAAGCCAAACAACTGGAAAACTACCTCTTCTGCAGGTAACGCCTCTGTCGCTCAGAGCACAGACGCTCACAGTGGCAAGTATTCTGTAAAGGTAGGTGGTTCAACATCAGCCAACAAGCGTCTTGGCTACAAGGAAATGGAGCTCAAAGCTGGTACTTATAAGATTAAGTACTACGTAAAGGCAGCTACTGCAACAGGCGCATCAGTACAGTCTGGATTTGTACCTGTTACTGAAGGTAAGGTCGGCGATTACAAATACTCTGGCTACATCAACAATATCTCAAATACAGAGTGGACACTTGTTGAGCAGGAATTGGTCATTCCATCAGATGGCACATACTGCATCGTTATCATGAACTCAAAGAAGCCAGGTGGTGACGTTCTCATTGATGACCTCACCTTGACTCTCGGCGAGACTGTTATCATCAAGTAAACAATATTTGAAGACTACATATTTCCCCATTGCCTCTCATCAGGCAATGGGGATTTTTGTTTCGAGCAATGCCCATCGCTTGGTCCCTCGATGAACACGCGATGGGGAGCTGGTGAACAAGGGACGGGCAACGAGGGATCACGTAGCGGGCAACGAGTGCCCAAAACAAGGGCTGCAACTTGGGTAACACATCTATGAAAATAAAAAAAAGAGTGAAAGGTATAAAAACAGGTAGAAAGATTTGGAGGAAAGGAAAAAAAGTCGTAACTTTGCACCCTGTTAAGTCAAAAGGCTATAATGGGCATGCACCGCAAGGACATGAAATGATGCGAAGAACATCCCCATGACGTCTAATTTTAATAACCCAAATAAAAGTAAAAAACAAAATGAAAAAAGGTATTCATCCAGAGAACTATCGTCCAGTAGTATTCAAGGATATGTCTAATGGCGACATGTTCCTCTCACAGTCAACTTGCAAGACCAACGACACTGTTGAGTTCGAAGGCGAGACTTACCCAGTAGTAAAGATTGAAATCTCAAGCACCTCTCACCCATTCTATACAGGTAAGAGCAAGCTCGTTGATACTGCAGGTCGCGTTGACCGCTTCATGAACCGTTACGGCAAGTTGAAGAAGTAATATACCTTTTTATATATAAGGATATATTATCAATACGAGATAGAAGGTGCGTTCTAACGTAGTTGCATATGCGTTAGTGCGCACCTTTTACTTTTCTTTATCACCCCACTCTTCTTATAAAATTCATCCTAACATCTTATTATCTATTTTATCATTTAACATTCAATATGTTATGAAACAAATCAAGATTTATTTATTCGCTCTCCTCGCTGTGCTCTCTATGGCAGCCTGCGGAAGCAGCGACGACGGAGACGGAAATGGTTCGAATGAAATCAACACCAACAAGAACGAGGTAACAACCGACAAGGCTGTCACCCGACTGGAGTTTCCTAAACTGAAAGGCGGAAACAGCATCGTCTGTGTTTATCGTGACGGCAACAGCAAGCAGTACGACCCGGACAACGTAAACTATTCAGTAGAATGGGATTGCGACAAGAAATCGCAGCGCTGGTCTTGCTACATCATCACCAAAAACAACAGAGCCAAGAATACAGATCGCTATAAAAGTGAAAGCAACCAATACCCCAATGATCCAGAGTTGGCTGCTTCAAACAGATGGGAGAAAGACTACATCTACAGATCAGGCTTTGACCACGGACACATCTGCAACTCACAAGACCGTCTGTACAGTTTCAATGCCAACTATCAAACTTTCTTCCTTACCAATATGCAGCCACAATATAGCGTCTTCAATGGAAGTCATCCCAACCATAAGTATGAAGGGCTTTGGATTAAAATGGAGAACTATCTGAACGGATTCAAACTCAATGACACAGACACCATGTACGTATGCAAGGGTGGTACCATTGACAAAGAAGAAAATATCTTGATGCGTATTCAAAACAAACTGATTGTCCCCAAGTATTTCTTTGTGGCTGTCCTCGTCAAGAAGATGGTCAAAGGACAGGCTTACTACAAGTCTATCGGTATGTGGTTCCCACACACCAATGTATATCATGGAGACGACAAACTGTCTGATTACGCCATGAGCATCAAGGATCTGGAAGCAAAGACTGGTATAGACTTCTTCTGCAATCTTCCCGACGATATCGAGCGGGATGTTGAAAGCAAAAAAATACTTAGCGACTGGGGAAGTATAGAAAAATAAAAAGTTAATGGATAACAGCCATTTAGCTTGGCTTTCTATACACACGTAATACTTCAGTAAGACAAAAAAAGAAATCGCATGTTTCTAAAGTTCATTACAGAACTGTCGAAACATGCGATTTTTTATAAGGCAACTTTGTATTTATCGTAACATCCTTCGTTATCTCCGATTATTCAGTCGAGAAGAGTCTGCCTTGAGAGGCTTGATGGTCGCACCCTTGCCAAACGAAGAAGAACTCTTTACTGTCTTCTCGCTTGCCTTAGAAGAACCGAAGGCCTTGGCCTGACTGGTCTGGTTGACACGCTTTAAGTCAATATAAATCACATCACCCTTCGAACTTCCCGTACCTATCATATAGCCCCAGAAAGTATCCACGTCATATCCCTTTTCTGCCCCTAAGTGGAAGCCTGCCTGTGAAGAGCCATGGTCCATGACAAACGTAGCCCCAGAGTTCTTATACTGGATATAAATATCGTAATTATCATCGATATACCATTTAAACTCCAAGGTCTGTTGATTCGCGACAGAACCATCATCGTTATACTTATAGTCAGTCTCCACGCCCTCTCCACTCAAAGCATCACGAGTGTTAGCATATTGGAAGAACTTCATATCGGCATAGAACTCATCAGTCTGTCGTGACTGCCCATCATCTGAAAGATAAGAATAGGTTACCGGTCCATACCATTCGCCTGTAAGCAACTGTGCCATATCAACAAGGTCACTATTCTGCGAACCACCTTGAGAGCCATTGTTCCAATCATTGTTGTTCCATCCCCAGTCGTCATAATGATCGTACCAACCATAAGGATCATACCAATAATCATCACCATCGCAGCTGGTCATTGTAAGCGACATGGCAGCTATCACAGCCATTGTCAGCAAAGAATATACTTTTTTCATATCAATAGTAGTTTAATCAGAATTTATTTGTTTTCCGGAAAGAATCGCTTCGGCAGCATGGTGCTGTCGTTCTGCTCCTGAGCACTCTCCTGCTGCTGTTCTTCCTTGTTATTACTGCGTGTCTTGGCGTAGCCGTAATTTCCCCAAGAATTATACCAGCCGTCGGAACCATACCAGTAATAATCGTCCCAGTCGGGCGTATTGACCTTGTAGAACTCGAAGCTGATCCATCTGTTCGTACTGTTGAAATCTATATCGCCACAGAAGTAACCATTGTCGTCGAGGTGATAGTTGCGGATGACAGCCTTCTCCTGCGTATCACGGAAAGTGATGTAAATGGTTGTGCCACTCACCTTCCAGTAAATGCGGTTGGCTACATAGTCCCAGGGTGCATTACTATAATAGTCTATCCAGTAGCCGTCGCCAGAATCGTAACCCGAATTGAAAGTTACCTCAGACTTATTAGACTGATAATAACGTCCTTGATAATCCAGCTGCGTCTGCATAATTCCCTCCCATGTACCATTGAGGGCATAAGCAATATCTGCATCCTCATCGCATGAAGTGAGCGAGAGCATCATGACTGCCATGAATATCATTGAGAAGTAATAAGTAATCTTTTTCATATCGCTTTTGTTTATAAGTTAATAATTTCGTTAAATTCTGGTGCAAAGATACCTTATTCTTTTCTTAGGGCAAAGGGAATAGTAGATTATTTTAAGGAAAAATCCCTATTAGAAAGCGGATTTTCCCTAAAATGTTTGGAAATATCAAGTTTAATGCCTAACTTTGTACCAAACTTTATTAAAAAAAGCATGAAACGCTTACATTTTTTAATTATACTATCATTTATAACGATCTTTTCATCAGCAGAACCCTATTGCGATGTAAGAAAGTTTTCAATCCTCGATGGACTTGCCGCCAACTCCATTTCCGACTTGGCACAAGGCTACGACAACCTGATGTGGTTTGGCACCTGGAATGGTCTGTCCTATTACGACGGCTATCATTTCAAGACATTCCGTGACGAGCCCGACGACATCGACATCATGAGTACCAACCGCATACGCGCCATCTTCCCAAGCTCGGACAACAATGTATGGGTAGTCCCCCTCGACCGCAAGCTATACATCTTCGATACTGAGCAATGCCAGTTCATCAGAATCGGCACAATGCTATGCGAGCATTTCGGCATCCATTTGAAGTCGAGTAAGATATATACACTCGCCAATGGACATACCTGGATTACGACTCACAAGCAGAACTTCCTGATTCGTGTAGGTCAAGGAAAGGACATGGAGAGCATGAAACCCGAGCTCATCAAGGTGGGAGAAAAAGGACTGCGAAGCGGCAACATATGGTTTATCAAGCAAGACAAGCGAGGCCGTGAATGGATTTTCACCGACAAGGGAACATTCATTTATGGCAAGAACTTCCATACCTCTACGCCCTTCAAGTGGTTCAGAGAAGTGGGCAACACCATCTTCCTCGCCACGACCGACGGCAAGGTGGCTGTCTACGACGAGCAGAACCATCTCTCCTGGATTCCCATGCCTGCAGGCGTCACTCGCATCAACGAGTTGAAGAATACTGGTTATCAGCTGATTATCGCTACCAACATAGGCCTCGTCGTGTACAATCCACGCACATTCAAGACCGATGTCATCAGTGTGCAGAGCCCCAACCAGCCCATAGCAGAAGTGAAGAAAGCCTACGTAGACAGTCACAACATGGTATGGGCATTTACCGAAGGACAGGGCGTAACAGCGATCAATCCTCAGACGATGACTGCCCGATGGCTCTATGTCGACGCCCCCACACCAGCCAACCGTACCACAAGCAACAGTTTCTTCATCATGGAAGACGAGCACGGCACGCTGTGGACTATTCCCAACTATGGCACCTTCAGTTACTACGATCGCAAAACGGGCAAGCTCGTTCCCTATATGCTGAGAAGCAACTCGGCAGGCAACTTCTATGTACCTTACATCTCGAAATATGTCGTTTCAGACCAGGGAATACTTTGGCTGATAGGCATACACGACCTGACGCAGGTGAACTTCAAGTTCCACAACTACAGCATGGTCAAACTTGACGAAGGTGAGTCGGAAGTGAGGTCCATGGCTTACACCAACAACGGATTCCATTGGGATGGTTTCAAAACGGGACACCTCAAGATCAGCGACAACCACTTCAACAAGATAGGTTATCTGCAGTCCAACGGACAGATCATCCAACAGCAGTTACCCTTCTCGTTCGCAGGCATTTATGCCATCTATCAAGACATGAAGGAAAGAATGTGGATAGGCACTGAGGGCGATGGTCTGTATCTGTACGCCAACAACACCATGCGCCATTTCCGTTACGATGCAGCCGATAAAAACTCTCTCCCGGGCGACAGCATCTATGATGTGGTGAGCGACCGACAGGGAAACATCTGGGTAGCAACATACAGAGGTGGCTTGGCACTTGTGCGTGAAGACCCACAGGGCAACATATCCTTCCTGACATACCGTAACGGACTGAAATGGCCCATCAATGGTTACAACAAAGTACGCCGTATCACTTGTACCTCCAGTGGCGAAATCCTCATCGGAACCACAGGAGGCCTCGTCACCTTCAAGGAGGAAAAGCGCCCTTCCAAAAACATACAATTCCACACCACTTCCTACAGGGAGAACGATACGACATCGCTCACCGCATCAGACATCAACTACATCCTGGTGCGTTCCAACGGCGACACCTATGTATCAAGCATAGGAGGAACCCTCGACAAGTTAACAAGCGAAAACCTGCTACAGGACAACCTGAAGGTGAGATTCTGCAAATTCATCAATACCAGCGAGGGAAATGTGCAGAGCATGATAGAGGACAACAGTGGCAACATCTGGCTTATCAGGGAGTCGAGTGTCGACAAATACAATCCCAAGACAAGGAAGCTGACCGTCTTCGGTCCCAACGACTTCGACCTCAACATGACCTTCTCTGAGGCACGGCCCATTCACGACCCTGTAACCGACAATATCACCGTAGGCACAGCTATGGGCAGCCTGACGTTCAACCCGGCAAGACTGAAGCAGACCGACTATCAGCCACGCATCATCTTCACCGAACTGCACTACAACGGAAGCGACGAGAACATTCCTATCCTGCACCAGAAGAAGGTAGTCATCCCTGCCAACAAGCGCAACCTGACCATCAGCTTTGCCGCACTCGACTATACGCGCAAGTACCAGCAGTACTACAAATACCGCATCGACGGTCACACGCCCGAAGGCGTATGGATCGACCTTCGCGGACAGAACCGCATTGGCTTCAACCGCATCTCACATGGCAACTATGTGCTCAAGGTCATCGCCACCAACACGCATGGAAAATGGAGCAAGTATGTGGCTTCGCTGGAACTCGACGTGCAACCGACGTTCTGGGAAAGCATCTGGGGCAAACTGCTCCTCATCCTCATCATTGCTGGCATTGCGACTTTGTGTTTCATCTCATACAACAAGCAGCAGAAAGAACGCATCAACCACGAGATGAACGTGATGAAGAACAAGTTCTTCAGCAAGGCCTCTCACAAGCTTCGCACACCACTCACACTCATCGGAGGTCCGATAGACGAGGTATTGGAGAAGGAGGACAACCTCTCTACCGAGAGCCGCAGCCTGCTGCAGATGGTTCAGCGCAACGCCAAGGAGATGCTCAATATGCTCAACAAAATGCTGAAGTTTGACAACGGAAGCGACTTCTATCTTGACGAAGGAAGCGATCAGGCTTCCGTGTCAAGCGAAAGCAACGGCAGCATCAGCGATGAGACTGCCAAAGGCTATCTCAAAGAAATAAGCACGGAAAATACTGAAGATACAGAAGAGACCGACAAGACGGAACCGACAGAAAAGGACATCACTATCCTCGTCGTAGAAGACAACCCCGACCTGCGCCAGTTCCTCTTCACCATCCTCAAGACAGACTATAATGTACTGCTTGCCGAAAACGGCAAGGAAGGCTTGGTAATGGCAAGAAACAAGATGCCCGACTTCATCCTTACCGACGTCACCATGCCTGTGATGGACGGTTTCACGATGGTACACTACATCAAGCAGGACACCAACACCGCCCATATTCCTATCATCGTACTGTCGGCTAAAGCCAGTGTGGAAGACCACCTGCGAGGCTTCGAGGAAGGTGTGGACGGTTATCTCACCAAGCCGTTCTCGGCCACCTACCTCAAGGGACGTATCGAGGCTGTCATCAATCAGCGTCATGCCCTGCAGCAAGACATGCTGAAACAGATACAACGAGCCGAGGGTGCCGAATTCCATATCACGCACGAATATCCACAGACAGCATCCGGACAGGGCGACAACAGAAGCCCGGCTACTAATAAGCGCCTGACGGAAGAGGACGCTCTGACCGAGAAGATCGTACAGTTCATCAATGAGAACATGAGCAATCCCGACCTCAAAATCGATGACATCGCCGTAGCCATGGGTATGAGCCGCAGCGTGCTCTACGGCAAGATCAAGAATGCTGTGGGCATGAAGCCTATCGACTTCGTACGCCACATCCGCATCATGCGTGCCACCGAGTTGCTCTGCAATACCGACGAAACACTTAGCAGCATCGCCTACTCTTTGGGCTTCAGCGATCCTAAGTATTTCTCGAAGGTATTCAAAAAGGAAATGGGTATCATTCCAAGCGAATATAGAGAAAATTCAAAGTAATAACACTTTTTTATACCTGGTGCACGAAAAAAACGAGAATTTACACCTTGATTCTGTACGAAAGCAGTACCTTTGCACCAGTTCTTAGAAAAGTTAAATGATAGTTTAATTCTTGAATACTCCTTTCCTTCAACAACGAAAGGAATATTCAAAGTGATCCGGGGATTGTGAAATTCCCGGATTTTTTTATAAAAAAATATCAGTAACTATAGACACATATGAAAGAAAAATCGTATCTTTGCACTCGTTAAAGATACGATAACTGAGATTAAAACTATAAAAAGATACATAAAAAGAAAATGAGAACCGTTTACGAATTCTCTGTCAAGGACAGAAAGGGAAAGGATGTTTCCCTCAAGGAGTATGCCAACGAGGTGCTGCTCATCGTCAACACAGCCACGAAGTGTGGCTTCACCCCACAGTATGAAGAACTGGAAAATCTCTATGAGAAATATCACTCACAAGGTTTTGAAATCCTCGATTTCCCTTGCAACCAGTTTGGTCAGCAGGCACCCGGTACCGACGAGAGTATTCATCAATTCTGCAAGCTTACTTACGGCACAGAGTTTTCACGCTTCAAGAAGATAAAGGTAAACGGTGATGACGCCGCTCCTCTTTACAAGTTCCTCAAGGAGGTGAAAGGTTTCGCTGGCTGGGACGAGTCACATCCTCTCTACCCTGTCCTCGACAAGATGCTGAGCGAGGCCGACCCCAACTACAAGGAGAGTGCCGACATCAAGTGGAACTTCACCAAGTTCCTCATCAACAAGAAAGGTCAGGTTGTTGCCCGCTTTGAGCCTACCGAGAAGTTTGAGAATATCGCCAAGCAAATAGAGGAACTTCTGAATTCATAAGAATCAACGAATATGCGCAATATCGCTACTTTCTGATATCGCCATCATCGTTTGTAGGAATCTATCCCAAAACATCAAAAAAGCCAAATGTTTTACTTGCATGAAACATTTGGCTTTTCTATTTACACATCTCTTGCCACATGGCTGTCAATACAGAAGAATCACACCACAGAATTTACAGACCTCATTTGGATATATATTTCCTACCATTGCAGATGACAAGACCATGATAGCTATCATCCACACGCTGTCCGTTCATATTGTATATCGCAGCTTTCGCGGGCTGCGGCTTTGACGTAACTACTGCACTGATGCCAGTGAGCACTTTCTGTGTGATATCTTCGAAACGGCCATTTTTCTTCTCCTTATGCTCACTCTTTGGAGCTTGATAGAAGCGATAATAGGTGTCGCGAGACACATTCAAGATATCCTCCGTCTGCGTTTCCTGATCACCATAGCTGAAGATGATATTGGTTCCATAAGGCAAAGAAATATGATAGAAGAGTTTGCCACCTATCATCCTGGTATCGGTCAGTTGATTGCCTGGCCATCCTCCGTTGTTTCCTTCACCCCAAGCAAAGAGGTAAGGCACACGATCCTCGTCGCAAGTCACATAGATGTTCATCTTGTCAGAAGGAGCCTCGCCACCACCCCATTGCTCAACAAGCCATGTGGCCTTTTGGCGCATATAGTTCTTAAAAACGGCAGCCTTGGCCAGTTCATCTTGGTTCTTGGCGACATTGCTGCTATTCTTCCAACATAGATAGTCGTTAGCTGCAGCATCGGAAATCTTTGCCGCCACACCATCAATATAAGCGTTCATCTCTGCATATTGATTGGCATAAAACTCCTGCCATACCTCCTTCACCTTGTCGCGGAAGTGCTTAAAATTCCAGGCACGATCAATGATAAACTGCTCAAACTTATCTCCCTGGAAGATAAAATGACGGAAATTGGTGTCATTATAAGCATTACCAAAGTCCCATACAGGGCCAAAAGTCCACTTGGTATCTGCACCTTTTTGCTTGTAGAGATAGCAACTGCCATGAAATCCCTCCTCATCTTGCAACAGCTCACGCACGATATACACCTTTGCCAAAGACTCGATGTCTACATACTTTTCCCATTCCGTATCGTTTTCATTATTGCTACAGATAGCCTTGGCGATGGCATTCCACTGTGTCTGCAAATAGTTCTCTTGCTCTGCGGAGAGCGCCTCTGGGGTATGATAAGTAAGCACCATGTTCTGGCTGCCCAACTTCACATTGATATGAGGATCTGTATCATAATTGTCTATCTCCACGAGCCATCCGCCCGTGATAGCCTCAGGATCAGTCGCCTTGTCAGCCTGCTCTACGATGTTAACTCGTTTTTTATCAACACGTATCTTTTCGGTTACGAAATACAAGCCCTGATATTTTCCATTGAGCACCAATTCAACAGGTTGTGAATCTGTGGTATAAGGCAAGCCCACACGACGGCTCAATTCATAGCCTACCAGATTGCGGAGAAAACCCAAATCATCATCGGCACCAGCCATGAGCAAGAAGTGCTTGCTCTTCACCATACCCACAGGACTCACCTTACTATCAAACTTCAAGCGATAAGGTTTCTTGTCAAACCCATTCCACGTCCAGTTACCACGTCCTTTAATTATCAAGGTTTCTGGTTTATCTGCAGAAGCCATATTCTCATACCCCTCCAATCCCAAGGCATCAATATAGGCCGTGGCTGACACATAAGTTTCTTTGGAAGTGATAGGCTGTGCATCCTGAGTGTTAACATACATGACGGGTAAAGTCCCCGATGGTTTCAAAGCTGACGTCATGGTTGGATCTGTTGCGGCATGGACAGCAGACAGACTGCCCAAGTTGCACATCACAACGAGCAGCAATAACAGTATTTTTTCTTTACTAAACATAAATATAAGTCTAATGATTCAAAATTTCAAGTTATAACAAGTTATTAGAAGCAGAAAGAGAAGGCGCATCATTGCCTGATGAAGTTGCGCCTTCTCTCACATATATATATTGAAAAATCAGCATAAGCACACTTACGCCTTGGCCTACATCTCTACCTGTGGCACATCCTTGAGGAATTTTCCTATTTCTTCATCGCTGACAGAATAGTTTTGCAAGTCACCATTGATATAGCTGTCGTATGAAGGCATATCGATGAGACCATGACCAGACAGACAGAAGAGGATGACCTTCTCCTCGCCCTTCTCCTTCGCCTTGAGCGCCTCACGGATAGTGGCAGCGATGGCATGACAGCTCTCAGGAGCAGGAATGATTCCCTCGGTACGGGCAAAGAGCATACCAGCCTGGAACGACTCCAACTGTGGAATGTCCACACCGTGCAGATAACCATCCTTGAGCAACTGCGAGATGATCATACCGGCACCATGATAACGCAGACCACCAGCATGAATGTTGGCAGGCTTGAAGTCATGACCCAAGGTGAACATCGGCAGCAGCGGAGTGTAACCAGCCTCATCGCCGAAGTCATATTCGAACTTACCCCTTGTCAGCTTAGGACAGCTCTCTGGCTCGGCTGCGATAAACTCAGTGTTCTTCTCTCCGCTCAGATTATGACGCATGAATGGGAAAGCCAGTCCGCCGAAATTGCTTCCACCACCGAAGCAGGCAATCACCTGATCGGGATATTCGCCAGCCATCTGCATCTGCTTTTCTGCCTCCAGTCCGATGATCGTCTGATGCAGAGCCACATGGTTGAGCACCGAACCCAGTGTGTACTTACAGCCCGGAGTGGTAGTAGCCAGTTCGACAGCCTCGCTGATAGCAGTACCGAGTGAACCAGGATGATTAGGGTCGCGTGTGATAATGTTCTTTCCGGCACGTGTACTCATTGATGGAGAACCCTCCACAGTAGCGCCAAAGGTACGCATGATGCTGGAGCGATAAGGTTTCTGACGCATGGTGATCTTCACCTGATACACAGCCGCCTCCAGTCCGTAGAGTTTGGCTGCATACGACAAGGCTGCGCCCCACTGTCCTGCACCCGTCTCGGTGGTGACGTTGGTGTCGCCCTCCTGCTTGCAGTAGTAGCACTGTGGCAAGGCCGAATTGATCTTATGAGAGCCTAAAGGATTGACACTCTCGTTCTTGAAATAGATGTGGGCAGTAGTACCCAGTGCCTCCTCCAGACCGTAGGCACGCACCAGCGGAGTAGAACGATAGAAGGTGTACTTCTCCTGCACGTCCTCAGGGATGTCGATCCAGGCATGTTCTGTATCGAGCTCCTGCTTGGCACACTCCAGGTTGAACACGTGCGACAAGTCCTCAGCCGTCATGGGCTTGTGGGTCTGCGGATTAAGTGGTGGCAATGGCTTGTTGGGCATATCAGCCTGAATGTTGTACCACTGTGTAGGAATGTCTTTTTCCTGTAGGATGAACTTTTTCTGTCTCATAATTTTTAAGTTGATATTGATTGTGATTGTTATTGTTATTCTTAGTCTTACACTTTATCTTATTCTTGTATTCTTGATTTTACTTTTGTATTTCCTTCAGAATTCCCACAGCCTGTTCCACACTCGTGATGCGGGCGATACGAAGGAATCGCTTGTTGTTCTTCTCTTTCAACGCACATTGCTGTACGTGGCAAGTGGCATAGTTGAGAACCTTCGAAAACATCGTGCTGCGATAGAACGGACTCTGCACGTTGCTTACAAACTGCATTTGCATAGTACCCTGTTTGAGCATGATCTTCTCGCAGCCCAAGCGTTTGCCGAGGCGTCGCAAGCTCACCACGTGCATCAGTTCCTCACCCTCACGGGGCACAGGTCCAAAGCGGTCGATGATTCGCTTTCGGTAAGCAGCCAGGTCGTCGTCATTCTCTATGCGGTCCAGTTCCCTGTAGAGCAACATTCGCTCGCTGCTTCCCGGCACATAAGTGTCGGGGAAATACATCTCTAAGTCGCTCTCGATAGAACAGTCATCCACGAAGTCGTCACCCGTGAGCTGCTGTCCCTCATCCATCTCCTCCTGATACAGGTCGCCAAACTCCTCATTCTTCAGTTCGGTGACAGCCTGCGACAGGATCTTCTGATAGGTTTCATACCCCAGGTCTTCCATGAATCCGCTCTGCTCCGAGCCAAGCAGGTTTCCAGCCCCGCGAATGTCGAGGTCCTGCATGGCGAGGTTGAACCCGCTTCCCAGATCGCAGAAGGTCTCCAACGCCTCCAGTCGGCGGCGAGCATCGAGTGTCAGTGTACTCTTCGGCGGAGCCACGAGATAACAGAAAGCCTTCTTGTTGCTACGCCCCACCCTGCCTCTCATTTGATGCAGGTCGCTGAGACCGAAGTGATGGGCATTGATGATGATGATGGTATTGGCGTTCGATATGTCGATACCGTTCTCCACAATGGTTGTCGAGAGCAGCACATCGTAGTCGTAGTTCATGAATCCCATAATGACCTTCTCAAGTTCCTCTGGCTTCATCTGTCCGTGTCCTATCGCCACGCGGCAGTCGGGCACGTACTTTTCTATCATCAGTTTCAACTCCATGAGCTTCGATATACGGTCGACGACGACATACGCCTGTCCGTTACGGCTCATCTCGAAGTTGATGGCATCTGCCATGGTATCACCGCTGAAGGTCACCACCTCCGTTTGTATCGGGTATCGGTTGGGCGGCGGCGTGCGCATGATGCTCATGTCGCGTGCACCCATCAGCGAGAACTGCAGAGTGCGGGGAATAGGTGTGGCACTCATCGTCAGCGTGTCGACATTCACCTTCAGCTGGCGCAGCTTCTCCTTGGTGCTGACGCCGAACTTCTGTTCCTCGTCGATGATGAGCAGACCGAGGTCATGCCATTTCACAGTCTTTGAAATCAGCTTGTGCGTCCCCACTACGATGTCTGTCCTGCCCTCCTTGAGGTCTTCCAGCAACTGTCTGGTCTCCTTGGCGGAGCGTGCCCTACTCAGGTAGTCCACCTTTACCGGCATTCCCTCCAGTCGGTTTCTGAAAGTCTGGTAGTGCTGAAAAGCCAGCACCGTGGTAGGCACCAGCACAGCCACCTGCTTGCTGTCGCATGCCGCCTTGAAGGCTGCGCGTATCGCCACTTCCGTCTTTCCGAAGCCCACATCGCCGCACACCAGTCGGTCCATGGGTCGTGCGCTCTCCATGTCGGCCTTTACGTCCATGGTGGCTTTGTTCTGGTCGGGCG
>ENA-OPWL01000598-OPWL01000598.1-human-gut-metagenome-genome-assembly--contig:-NODE-598-length-18070-cov-3.270885_pt1 | contig 18070 bp, 13 predicted proteins | sample MGYA00241508_ERZ502008 | MGnify/ENA primary metagenome ERZ502008 (study PRJEB25962, sample SAMEA2043046) | human gut metagenome | biome: human gut; feature: human-associated habitat; material: faeces... | reverse complement strand
ACGGCTTCTTCCCGCCGATGAAGATCATCGGTTTCCAGCACGAGGGCGGCAAGCAATATCTCGTGGCCGATGGCGGATCCGTCATGTACCACGACCTGCGCGTCACGACAAACGACCTGCTGGCCAACCTGTGGTTCAACCTGCTGGTGAGGATGGACGGCTTTGAGTCGGGAAGCATCGTCCCGCGCCGCTACCGCATCGAGATGACCAACGTCAATGAGAAGACGGGCGAATGTACGCTGGGCAACCTGGAGGTATTCTCCCGCAGCAAGGGATGGGTGCCGGGACAGGATCCGTCGATTGCCAGACACACCGCCAGCAAATTCCCCTCGCTCAGCGGTGGCGCCCACGACCTGGGCATTGCAGCTGACTACTTCAAGGGATGCACGCTGAAACTGGCCAAGAAGCGCGACGACGTGCTCTGGTATCCGCCGCTCGAATGGGCAAAGAGCCAGACCGAATATGACAAGAAGATAGAGAAGATGAAGGACACCTACCTCCACTTCATCACCGATTGCGAAGCGCTGTTCGGCCTATAACATCATACTCATCTTTTACGCAAGAACTAGAAAAGAATGAAACTCATCACCACCAGCGACTGGCACATCGGCAACCTCTTTCATGGCAGCGACCGATTGCCCGAGCATCGCCACTTTCTGCAATGGCTTCTCTCGCAACTGCGAGCGCAGCAGCCCGATGCGCTCCTCGTGGCGGGCGACGTCTTTGACAATGGCAACCCATCGGCAGCGGCACAGTCGGCCTACTACGAGTTTCTGGACGAGGCCACGCAGGCTTGTCCGGACCTCCACATCATCATCACTGCCGGCAACCACGACTCGGCCAGCAGGCTGGAGGCGCCCCGTGCGCTGCTGACCCGACAGAGGGTGGAGGTGAGGGGCCATGTGCACCGCACCTGGCAGCAACAGGAGGAGGGAGGACGATGGGTGATCGACTATGAGGACCTGATGATACCGCTCACGGGGCGGACGGGCGACCGGGTGGTGGTGCTCGCCGTGCCCTTCCTCCGGAGCGACGTCGTGCAGAACAGTTGTTATTCGCAGGGCGTCACGGACCTCTTGCGCCAACTGACGGACCGTGCGAGGGAGTTGTATCCTGACACGCCGATCGTCATGATGGCCCACATGTATGCCAAGGGGGCCGACATCGCCGAGCGGGATGCCAGCGAGCGCATCATCATCGGCGGACAGGAGGAGGTGGAGATGGGGGACTGGGAGAACCACCCCGACTACCTGACCTGTGGTCATATCCACAAGCGGCAGCATATCTGGAACACCCGCTGGGCACGCTACACAGGGAGCGTCCTGCCCATGTCCTTTGCCGAGAAGGACTACCGCCACGGGGTCGATCTGGTCACGACGGAGACGGACGGCAGGTGGCGAGTGGACTTCCTGGAGTATGAGTCCCAACACCCGCTGCGCATCCTGCCGGAGACAGACGAGGCGATGTCGCCGAAGAAACTGCAGAAGATCATCAAGACAACACTGCCCGACAGGGTGGATGGGCTGCTGGGCGACGACTTTGTCTATCTTGTGCTCAAGGTGAAGACGGAGAAGGCAAGCAACGACGAGATCAAGGCGCTCCACGCGCTCGTAGAGACAAAGAACGCCGTGCTCTGCAAGACGCAGCGGGTCATCGACGACATCGACCTGACAACCATGACGGGGCAAGAGGAGATACACAGCATCGACGACATCCTCAACCGCGACCCGCTGGAGACGCTGAAGGAGACGTTCGCCATCAAGCACAACGCCGAGATGACGGCACACCAGGAGCAGATGCTCCGCCATCTGATAGAAACCATCCATACAGATCAGGAGAAAGCATGAAGTTTATCAAGTTAGAGATACTCAACCTGGCCTCCCTCGACCGGGAGGAGGGAGAGACGATCCATTTCACCTCGGGAGCCCTGGGCGAGAGCAATATTTTCAGTATTGTGGGGCCCACGGGCAGTGGCAAATCGACGATTCTCGACGCCATCTGCCTGGCGCTCTACAACCGGGCGCCTCGCTATCCGCGCAAGAAGGGCGACCGCAACCAGAACATCGAGATCTATGGAACGCCGGAGGAGGGGGAGCGCAACCGACTGGCGCCTACCGACTCGCGCAACATCCTGACGCGAGGACGGAAGGAGGGCTACAGCAAACTGACGTTTCGGGCCAACAACGGCCTGGTGTATCGGGCCGAGTGGTATGTGCGGTTTCAACGAGTGAAATACGAGAACGTGAGAACGGCGCTCTATCTGCTGGGCAGCAAGGAAGGACGGCCCACGGAGGAGGAAGCCGACTGGAGTACGCTCCCTGAGCTTATCGGCCTCGACTACGACCAGTTTCTACGCACGGTTCTCATAGCGCAGGGATCGTTTGCCAACTTCCTCACGGCCAAGGAGAACGAGCGCTACGAGCTGCTGGAGAAGCTCATCGGCTGTGAGGAGCAGTATGCCCTGATCGCTGCGGGCATTAAGCAGCAGCGGGACCTCGCCCAGCAGGCTTACCAGGCGGTGACGGCGGATTTCGCTGCTTTCGAGAAAGACCTCATCGGCAGTGAGGAGGAACTACAGTTGCTCGCCGACCGCATCAAGCAACTGGAAGAGGAGGACCGGAAGGCCAAGGCCGAACTGAGTGCTGTGACGGAGGCTTTGGCTTGGTATGTGGCCGACGATCAGCAGCGACGGAACATCGCGCGCTACGAGGAGGCGTTTTTTGGTGCGCGCCAACGCCTCGACGCCATCAAGGGGGATGTGGAGCGGCTTCGGTTGCACGACGCTACGCTGCCGGCCGTGGATCTCTACAAGGCGATGCGCACGGCGGAGCGCAACAGGGCCAGAATGGGCACCGAACTCGAAAGGATTACCAAGCAGCGGACCGAGAAGGAACAGCTGCTGAAGGAGGAGAACCGTAGGCTGGCTGACTTGACACAGATGGCTGCCGGTGCTGGAAAGGAAGTGGAACGGATGAAACCGCACATCGACCGGGCCCGTATTATCAAGGGCGAACTGGCGGCCGCTTCTCTGAGCGTCAAGGAGAAGCAGGAGACGCAGACTGTGGCGGAGAAGGCGATCCAAAAGGCGGACCAGCAGGTGGCGGACAATGCTGCTGCCATCGTCAAGGCGCAACGGAAACAGAAAAAGGCGGAGGAGTCGCTGACCGTGCTGCGAAAGGAGGTAGAGGCCCGAAGCGGACAACTGGCAGCGGCGGTCGAGACGGCGACAGCAGCCTATGAGAAAGAGCGGGGAAAAGCCGACGGCATGGACGCGCTGGCGCTGCAGGAGGCCAAGAGCAAGGCGGAGCATCGACAGCACAACTTGAAGGAGGCCATCCGCATCCGACGGGCGATGATGACCAATCAGCAGGCGCTGGACAAGGGGGCAGAGACCATCGCTACGCTGACTGATCGCAACAAGGCCATCGAGGCGTCGATCGCGCAACTGACCATCGAGAAGCTGAGCGAGGAGTTGGAGACGCTTCGCAAGACACATACGCTGATGACCAGCGACCATTGGGAGGCGCACCGTGCCGGACTGGAGGAGGGTGCGGCCTGTCCGCTCTGTGGTTCGACGCACCATCCCTACCACGACCAGCAGGTCTTCGCCTCGGTGGTAAGCGAGTTTACGCAGTTGATCGAGGACAAGCAGCACACGCTCGAGACGCAAAGGACGGAGAAGGAGAAACTGAACCGGGAGAAGAGCCAGAACGAGGGAAGACTGAAGAGTCTGACGGAGAACGCGCGCCTGCTGACCGACGAGCAAGGACGGTTGGAGAAGGAGTGGGGCGAACTGCCCACGCAAGGGACTACCGGGTGGAGTGAGGACGTCGAGGAGTTGCTTTCGATGCAGGAGACCGTGGCGGAAGCGGTGGTCAAGGCTTCGAAGGCCTTGGCGGACTACAACACACTGGTCAAGGAGATTGACCGGTTGCGCCAGGCGAAGGATCTGGCGACGGAGGCACAGGGAAAATATCAGCAGCAGGCTGACCAGCAGGTGAAAAAAGCCGAGACCCTGTGTGCCGAGGCGCAGGCCTCGCTACTGACAGAGCGGGGCAAGACCGACAACCTCGTCAAGCAGCAGGAGGAGAAGCGTCAAGCGCTCCAGCAGGCTACTGCGGCCTGGGAGAAGGCCGTGGCAGAGGTGCGAGAGAAGGAGGCGGCTATCAAGGCGGAGATTGGGGAGATGGACCCGAACGCTTTGGAGCAGCGACTGACCAAAGCAAAGGCGGAGGCCGACGAGGCCGTAGTGAAACAGGGCGAGGTCATCGGCAAGATAAGGGAAGCCATCACGGGCTTAGTGGGCAGGATGGAGACCATGGCGAAGGAGATGGACAACGAGCAGAAGCAGCATGACCACGCTCGGCAGCAGTTGGCGGACTGGATTGAAGCATACAACGAAGACAGTAGCCACCCCACCCTGCTCTCCCTCGACGACATCGCCCGGCTCTATGCTGCCACCGACCCCTGGGAGGAGATACGCGAACGGCTACAGCGGTTGACGGAGGACCTCACCAAGACGGAGACGACGCTGCAGAACGAACGGCGCACGAACATCGAGCACCAGCAAAAGCGGCCCGACCGCGACAAGGAGGTGCTCCTGGCCCGCAAGGCCGAACTGGAGGGATTGTCGTCCACCGAACTGACAGACGCCAAAGCGCGGATGCAGCGCCACGAGACGGCCAAGCAGCGGATGGGAGCGCTCTTCGAGAAAAGACAGGAGGCAGAGCAACGGAAGGTGGAATGGGAGCAGATCGCCGACGCCATCGGAAGCGAGGGCAGGACGCTCCGCAAGATTGCACAGTGCTATACGCTCCGTTTCCTCATCGAGCACGCCAACGTGGAGATACGGAAGTTTAACTCGCGCTACGAACTGATGCAGGTGAAAAACTCGCTGGGCATCCGCGTCATAGACCATGACCGTGCGGATGACGTCCGCGACACCACCTCGCTGTCGGGCGGCGAGACCTTCATCGTCTCGCTCGGACTGGCCCTCGGGCTATCGGCCCTGTCGTCGCGCAACCTGTCTTTCGAGAATCTCTTCATCGACGAGGGTTTCGGCACGCTCGACCCCGACACGCTCTCCACGGTCATCGATGCCTTGGCAATGCTCCAGTCGTCGCAGGGCAAGAAGGTGGGCGTCATCAGCCATACCGACACCATGTCGGAGCGCATCACCACCCAGATACGCATCGTCAAGAACGGCAACACGGGAAGCAGCCACATCGAGATCTACCCACAATAATTCATCAAATCATCAAAACCACTCATCTACAGAACAATCCTCTATGAGCAGGGAATTAGCTTTCACGATACTGACCGCAGCCGGACTTTGTCTCTATGGCTGCCAAAACAACCGGAGCACGGAGGAATCGGCACCGGAAGAACCCAAGGTGGTTTTCCCGGCCGACACGGCTTCGGCCTATGTGGCGCCAGCATCCAAGACCGACTCCCTGAAGACACTGAAGGGCAAGATGGACGAGGACTTCAACGTGCTCAAGGAGATGGAGAACAATGCGCCGGAATACTACGAGCGCCTGCAGCGACAGATGTGTCATGGCTTCATCGTGATCGACAAAAGCAGGATGAAACTGATCCTCTACGACAAGGAGGGAGGCGTGGTGCGGCGCTTTGCCATGGGCTGCTCCACCAAATTTGGCACCAAGCACAAGAAGGGGGACAACCGCACGCCCGAAGGATTCTTCACCGTGGAGAATGTATATAACAGTACCGACTGGCTCTACACCGACGACGAGGGGAAGACTTCGAAGAAGAAAGGGATGTTCGGACCGTGGTTTATCCGACTGCGCGTGCCGGGGACGTCGCAGATTGGCATTCACGGCACCTGTGCGCCCTGGTCGGTGGGAGGGCGCGTCAGCCATGGCTGCATCAGGTTGACCAACGACGACATCACCACACTCAAAGACCTGGTGACGCCGGGCATGCCCGTCATCATCATACCAGGGAAGAGGGACCGGGAGCAAAACTATGCCGAACGGGTGGTGATACCTTATTTCTCCACCATCCGCTACACCGAACAAGAACCAGTCGTCCTGCCTGATCCGGAACCAGACCCACAGGCTGCCGACACGATGGACAGCGACTCGGTGGATGTTTACGAGGAAACGAACGAGGACGGTCCTGACTCCACCTGGTCGTAATGGCAGCGACCCGGCGGAAGCAGGACCAAGGAAGAAATAGAGGGGGCTCTGACCACCAAAATCCATGATTTTTTTGGTGGTACGGGGCGAAACCACTACCTTTGCAGACATGAAAATAAAAATCAACTGGAAGCAATTCGCCGCTTTCTTCATCGTCATCGGCTGCACCTATTATATCACGCGCAACTTCTTCATGACGGCGGGCATCTTGATGCTGCTCCTCCTCATCGACGGCTTGCTCCTCGACTACGACCATCGGAGACGGGGACGCAAACAGGCGGAGGAGATCATGAAGGGACTGAAGGACGAGGAGACGGACGAAGAGAAGCAATAATCCACCGAATCATGGAACAACTCATCAGACTTTATGAGCAATGGGCGGGCGGCAAGCCTGCCACGATAGAGAAGGTGAAGGGCGCGGGGAGCAACCGCATCTACTACCGACTGACGGACGAGGCGCACCACTCGGTCATCGGGGTGGTGGGCACGAGCCGCGAGGAGAACCATGCCTTCATCTGCCTGGCAAAGCATTTCGGCCAGCGACAGCTACCCGTGCCGGAGATACTGGCCGCAAGCGACGACGAGATGCGCTACCTGCAGACCGACCTGGGCCACGTCTCGCTCTTCGACGCCATACAGGGCGGACGGGAGGCGGGCGGACGCTACAACCTCAAGGAGGTGGACCTGCTGAGACGAACGATACGCGAGCTGCCCAACATACAGATCAGGGGGGCGCGGGGACTGGACTTCTCCCAATGTTATCCGCAACCGGAGTTTGACCAGGACAGCGTGCTCTTCGACTTGAACTACTTCAAGTACTGTTTCCTCAAGGCTACGGAGATCGACTTCCACGAGATGAAACTGGAGGCCAACTTCCGGATGTTTGCCAAAGACCTGACGGCAGAGCCGATGGAGGCTTTTCTCTACCGCGACTTCCAGGCACGCAACGTGATGCTCGATGACGAGGGCAATCCCTTCTTCATCGACTTCCAAGGGGGCAGAAAGGGACCTTTCTACTACGACTTGGCCTCGTTTCTATGGCAGGCGAGCGCGAAGTATTCCTTCAAACTGCGCCGCGAACTGATCTTCGAATACTACCAAAGTCTCAAGCAATACACCGAGGTGCCTTCCTCGCGCCACTTTGCCCACCGGTTGGCGCTCTTCGTGCTCTTCCGCACGCTGCAGGTGCTGGGGGCGTATGGTTTCCGGGGCTACTTCGAGCACAAGCGCCACTTCATCGACTCCATACCGGGGGCTATCCAGAACCTGCGCGACTTGCTCGCCCTCGACCGTAGCACCTTCCCCTATCCCTACCTGATGTCGGTCCTGCAGCGCCTGGTGGAACTGCCACAGTTTACGCGCATCGAGGAACCAGCGAAGAACCGGGCCGATGGCTTCCGCACCACGGCGGACGACGTCTTCAAGGCCAACCCGCTGGATGGTCCCGCCACATTCTCGAAATACGACGGCAAGGGCCCGCTGGTGGTCCGTGTATATAGCTTCTCCTACCGCAACGGCATCCCCGAGGACGAGTCGGGCAACGGCGGAGGCTATGTCTTCGACTGCCGAAGCACGCACAACCCGGGACGCTATGAGCCGTACAAGAAACTGACGGGACTGGACGAGCCGGTGATCCGATTCCTGGAGGACGACGGCGAGATCCTCGATTTCCTCAGACCAGTCTATCAACTGGCCGACCATCATGTGGAGCGATATATGCAGCGGGGCTTCACTTCCCTGATGTTCTGCTTCGGATGCACGGGCGGACAGCACCGCAGCGTGTATAGTGCGCAGCACCTGGCGGAGCATATCCACGAGAAGTATGGTATCGAGGTGCGGGTGACGCATCGCGAACAGCACATACAACGCGTGATGGAGGCAAAGGACACAGCGAAGGGGGCGGAATAAGGGACTTCTCCTGACTACCCGTCCTCGATTTTCTCTCACAACGACAAGGCTACATGACAAAACAGGCAATGATATTCGCGGCTGGACTGGGCACCCGCCTGAAGCCGCTCACCGACCGAATGCCCAAGGCACTGGTGCCCGTGGCGGGGGAACCGCTGCTGGCTCACGTCATCAGAAAACTGAAGGCGGAGGGCTTTACCCGCATCGTGGTCAATGTGCACCACTTCGCCGACCAGATCATCGACTATCTCCACACCCACGACTTCGGGGTGGAGATACATATCTCTGATGAGACCTCCAAACTCCTCGACACAGGTGGCGGCATTCGTCATGCTGCCCATTGGTTTGAGACCGACAGCCCGGTGCTGATCCACAACGTCGATATCTTGAGCAACGCCAATCTCTCCCGGCTCTACGACAGTGCGGTGGCAGACGCAGCCTTGCTGGTCAGCGACCGCGTCACCAAGCGCTACCTGCTCTTCGGCGAGGGGAAGCGCCTCGTGGGATGGACCAATGTGGAGACAGGGGAGGTACGGTCGCCCCATGCAGATCTGTGTGTGGCCGACTGCCAGCGATGGGCCTTCAGCGGCATCCATGTCGTGTCGCCTCGTCTCCTCGAAGCCATGCGTCCCTATCCCGACCGCTTCCCGATCATGGACTTCTATCTGCAAAACTGCGACCGGCTTGATATCCGAGGCCAGCTTGCCGACGACCTCCAGCTCCTGGATGTCGGAAAACTCGACACCCTGGACCGCGCCGAATCGTTTGTCAAGACGCTGGCGAAGGGCTGATAGGCCAAGGATAGCCTCACACATATCCCTGTGCGACATTAGGACATCCGCCTGTCTTCAGCAGTGCTTCCCCACCCCTTCCCCACCCTTTTGCCAACAAAAGTGGGGCAGAGCAAAAAAAACAGGCCGCAAAATTTGGTAGTCTCGCATAAATCCACTACCTTTGCACCCGCATTTACCAAACGGTACTTGCCAACACGCTTCCAACCCCTAGGAGAGATGGTAGAGTGGTCGATTACACCGGTCTTGAAAACCGGCGTACCGAGAGGTACCGGGGGTTCGAATCCCTCTCTCTCCGCAACAGAGTCCTGTAAATCTTTGATTTACAGGACTCTTTCTTTTTGTCCATTTAGGTAGTCCCCCTTTTTTTGTCTACGACTATATAAAGTGGTAAGGGACACAGGATGGCTGACTACCTTATGCAAGGGTGTCATGTACCGTACAGGCAGCCACCTCAATGCCTTCGATGCTCTTGCGTCCTATAATTCTCAGTTGGACAAACAGCTGAGAATTGGCGCCGCCTCTGCCTTGGAATACGCAGGCTTCAACCATTATGTCCCTATGGGCAAGCCCCTGCTGATGGTTGCGTTACCCCAAGGAGAGAAGATGCCCCTATGGATGAAGAGCGATGCCTACGACATGACTTTCCGTACATTCTCAACCACGGCATTTGCAGCTTTGGACGTTTCCAAACATGATCGAGATAGCGGCACGCTATATGTTTCCTCGCCGGAACTGGCTTTTCTTGAGTGCCTCGCACTGGCACCGAAACAGTATTCCTATATGGATCTCTATTATATCATGGAACAACTGACAACATTGCGGTCTGAGGTCGTACAGCGTTTGTTGGAGAGTACATCAAACATCAGAATTAAGCGGATGTTCCTCTACATGGCAGAGAAAGCCGGGCATTACTGGTTCGAGGAATTAGACACAGATAAGATGGACTTGGGAGCAGGGAAGCTGCAGCTGGTGAAGAACGGCGTGCTCAATAAGAAATATTCAATAACAGTTCCAAAAGAATTAGACGACTATGAGGGATAAATACCGAAGGCAGGTGAAGCTGCTGAAACGCGTATGTATCCGCATGATCTGCAAATACCAATGACACAATGAGTATAAGGACTGTCATCTGACTCGTCAAAGTTTTGGATTTTTCTACGGATAAAATAAAAATAATCCGTAGAATATTTCTTGCTTCAAAGATAATTCTCTATCTTTGCAAAAAAGATAAAATATGTATAAGGCTTCGAATCAAGCAGGTCGGCAACATGGCTACATAAGAGTCTCAGAACTTTCAGACAGGAAGAAATACCGTAGAGTTCTGAAAGCTGTTGATGCTGGAGAACTGGTCAAGGTGCGTCATGGGGTGTATGCCCCACCGGAGGAAATGCTCAACAATATAATTGATGTCGAGAGCATTGTCCCCGGAGGTGTGGTGTGTCTTTACAACGCCTGGGCTTATTATGGTCTGACAACCATCAGTCCTCCAGAGTTCTGTATTGCCATTTCCGCGAAGCGCAAAGTATCACTCCGGACACCTTTCCCTATCAAACTTTTCTATTGGAAGGACGACAACCTTAAGTTTGGCATTAGTGAGGTCAAAGTAAGCAATTACCACGTCCATATGACAGACCTTGAGCGAAGCGTGTGTGATGCTGTCAAGTATCGGAATAAAATAGGCTCAGCTTTGTGCTCTGAGATTATCCGGAACTATACAAAGCGCAAAGATCGCAACCTAAGCCGCCTGTCTGAATATGCCAAGAAATTGAGAGTTGAAAAAACAATAAAGGAATATATGACCATTGCTCTGGGAGAATGATTAAACATAAGAACTACGGGAAATCGGTAAGGACAAGGCTTCTTACTCTGATGAATAAGACTGGGTACAGGTACATGTACCTTCTGACACGCTATTTCAATGAGCGCCTGTTGTATCGGGTATCAGTGAGCCAATACAAGGATAATTTCCTGCTTAAAGGCGGGTCTTTGCTGTATGCACTTCAAGGCTTGGAGTCCAGACCTACAGTAGATATAGACTTCTTGGCAGACCGTATCAGCAGAGACAGAGACTATCTGACTTCTGTTTTTAAGGAAATTCTGTCTATCGATTGTGAGATGGATGGAGTAAAATTTGACACGGACGAACTACAGGTGGAGCCTATAACTGTTGACAAGAAATATCCGGGTACAAGGTTTCATTTCACTGCCCACATGGACAGTATCGTTCAAAAGATGTCTATCGATATAGGCTTTGGCGATGTTGTCACTCCTTATCCTATGAACCTTGACTACCCACTTCTGCTCCCGGATGTACCTTCTGTCAACCTTAAGGCCTACTCCATAGAGACGGTAATAGCAGAAAAGTTCCATACGATGCTTGATAGAGATGTGTTTAACAGCAGAATAAAAGATTTCTTCGACTGCTATCAGTTGTTTGTCACATACAAGATAGATCACAACAGCTTGTATCAAGCCATCAATGCTACTTTCAGCAATAGGAAATTGGAATACAATGCCGACCGAAAGCTGTTTACTGAATCTTTTGCAACGGATGAAGAAAGAAATATAAATTGGAATAGGTTCTTGAAGCAAATAAACTTCAAGCAGGAACTGCCATTCCCTAAGGTCATGGATTTGCTCAGGGACGAATTGCTTCCTATGGAAAACAAATACTGGCAGGAACATGATGGGGTAAAACTCTAATTTTGGTCATCGACAAAACGCAGTTAGAAATGCGTTCCAGGTTGGTTTACACGAATAGTGCGGTGTGCAAGGTCTATATAAATATACGACCTCGCACACCGCACTATTCGTGTAGCCAAAAAGTTTTTTAAAAGATTGTTGCTCAAATATTTGGAGGTTAGTTCATTTTTTGCTAACTTTGAACCCAAGAAAACAAGAGTGTTTATCCAGCGACCGACTTAGGGTCAGATTAAGGTCTGACGAGTCCGAGTTAGGGTCTAATAAGGGTCAGAACATGGCTACAGATATGGTACCGAAGATTTTGGCACGTCTATAAACACTTGTAAATTAGGAAATTATAGAGAAAGGTTCAAGATCCTCTCTCTCCGCAATAAAGTCCTGTAAATCGTTTGATTTACAGGACTTTTTATTTTTGCGCTTTTAAGTAGTCCCCCTTTTGCGCAATATCATTTTTATATTTGTTTAACGGTGCTGCTTGCGTTAGAGAAACCTTACTCTTGGCAGCTACAAACCAACTGCAAGAGGATCTTGTCTCCCAGCTTATTATCAGTGCCGATACCCCACAAGACTCCTGCTTGAGAAAACTTGCCGTCGATCAATGACACTAACCGGTTGAGCTCATTCATCATTAAGGGATATGCCGACGACGTAACAATCTGGATAACGATTCTGTCATATTGACTGTAGTCAATGTTTCCAAAGTCCTCAAATTCCCTTATGACTGAATCTACACGTGGTTCGTCATCCTTGGGAAAGGAATGGATTCTCCTTTTCAATATGGCCTTAGCCTGATGAAGATAGTCAAGATCATCCTCTTTGATGGCTACGGTCATCGGGATGGACGTAATTTGATTGATTAGGGCTTCCAGCTCTTGACCCTGCTTGATATTTCCTTTCATTATTCTATAGGTATTGAAGCAAACAATGCTACGATTTGTGAAGAAGACTCTCCGATGTTCCAATATGTAATGTTCTCACACGGAAAGGCATCCATAAAGTCACGAATGGAAGCCTGTCTGTTACCTATCTCGTCGTTGTCACATTTATCGACTGAAAAATACAGAAGATATCTTACACCTTCGTGTGTCTTGACCGATTTTAGTTGGTCTAAAGCTTCAGTGATATTTTCTCTATATTCATAGGAGACAATCGAAATCACGTTCCGTCCTCTTATCAGCATAAAGAAGTCACGGAAATCATAACAGAGTAAACTACGTTTCTCCACATTCTCCTTGTACAGTCGAAGGAATCTCTTCAATTCTGGATAAGGCTTACTTCCTTGCTGAAATTCCAATATGGCATCAATGTGTGGTTCATCGGGTATACTGATCTCTGAAGTGATTTTTATAACAACATTCCTCCTATCTGACTGATGCTCCTGCACCACTTTCAGAACATTGCCAACACCAGTCTCTGTTGATACCAGCACTATATTGACACATATAACCGGGCTATTTTGAATAGTATATATACCATCCAAACGAAGTTGATTTATCATTAGCTCACTAACGTGATCGGCAGCAAGCAATTGTACATACTTTAATGCTATATCATTCATATTTATCCCATTTGTTAGGAGGTTACTCCATTCATTGATGCCTATGAACTCCAACCCTTCTCCTATTAGTTCGCTGGACATCTCTTCTTCACCTTTGATGCTAATCTGAGTTGCGCTCTCCTCCATTTCATGAAGTCCATAACTGGAGATCTTGATTTCTTCATTTTCAATTTTCATAATCGTAATTATTTCCTTGTTTCTAAATCTGGTACAAAGTTAAGGAGAGACTATGCCATCCATGGGCACAGGCGCAAAAAATAATGATACGATATAAAATCATACCATTATTTCTTTTGCTTGAAGAATGCTTGCTATAATCAAATCTTCGAGATTGGATCAGCACAAGCTTCTGCATCCGCAAGTGCATTGTGATGATTCTTTAAGTCGAAGCCACAACGTTCGGCAATGATATCGAGGTTGTGATGACCTTCTGGCCATACCTGCCGTGAACGAAGGTGCGTTTAAGCAACTCCTCACCGCCGCTCAGATCCTCTTTGTCCATCCATTTGCGGTTAAGATCCCCAAAGGTAATTCTATATCATTTCATACAAACCATCTGCAACGATTTGCTTATGGCATATACATAGCAGAAAGGTAGATTCAGTACAGCATAACTCATTGGAAATCTTGCATTATTCAGAGAGTTGAGACGATGGTTTTGCAAACGTTTGCAAAGCTTTTTCCCCATCTTTTCCATTTTCCCTAATATAGCGTAATGCAAAAGTTCATACATTTGCGGTCGAAAATAACACAAAGAACGAGAACAGTCTTGGTCCAGCATAATGTGCAGGACCTGCTCTAAAAACATAAAACGTAGCATATTTATAACTAACGCAATAATTCTGAAAAGATGAAAAAGTCAACTAAATGCCTATTTGCCCTTTTGTTGATGCTTGGGGCAATGTTGGAGATGAAGGCGGCAGATGTATATCTGCTTACAGCCGAAAAAATCAACGGCATCGTTGGTAAGTATGAAGTGCCAAGCAACCATCAGCTTGCTCCGAACACTTCTTATGGCAGCAATGTGTATTCCCTTAAAATCACTTCCATGCCCGAAACGGGATTCTGGTTCCGTATCGGAGTGTCAGGGGGGGGTAATCAGATGCAGCCTAAAGTCAATGGTGATCAGCTTACGATAAACGAGGAAGGAACACAAAATCCCACCTCTTATTCTATAGAAAGCGGCTGTGATGGAAGCAGCAATGCCTGGAAAGTAAGCTATACGGCGGGCGAATATGAATATCTCACGGTTAATGTAGACATCACGGATGGCTCGACGCACCGCGTATGGATAGAAGGAAAGAAAACTTCCGCAGAAGGAAGCGGTGAACCTGTTGTATGGTCTGCAACAGATGTCGAACCGGGTTACTATCTCGTGGGCAATTTCTTCTCGCCATATAATAAAGGTGGAGAATATAATCCGGGAGGCGACGGCAAAACGATAGACTATGAAAAACATGTGTATTTCAAATTCGAAGAGCAAAAAGACAAGAGCTATGCGTTCAGCATCCCGGCATGCCTCACGGCACATGCACAGATTCTTGCTGTTGACGAGTATGACAATAAGATGGTTTACGGACCGGGCGAGGTATTCAACCTGCACGGTGCAAAGGATAATGCCAGCGCATTGCCGTTAACAAACGAAGCTGTGGGAACTATTTGTGGAACAACAGCGGCAAAGAAACTTCTCGGTTCTGAGACATTAGCAGAGAACGGCAACTACTGGGATCTCGTGACCCGCAATGACGGAGTGACAGACGACGATGGCATGTATACCTTCAGCTTTACGCTTGACAAAGACGGAAACCCCTCCGACTGGCAGGTGAAGCATGATGCTACGAGATGTGTGACTTATCTTATTGGCAACATGAAAGGGGCTACGGCGCAGCCGCTCTATGATAAGCGTAAAAGTGGTGGAAATGAGGGCGCATTCGACAACGATGTTGAGGCTCCGCTCTATTTTGATGGTGAAAACAGCTATTGGGCAATCGATTTTATTGTGAATACCGTAACCACTCAAGAGATACTTGATCAGGCAAAAAAGGCAACGCCAGATATTCATGCCACAAAGAGCGTAGGCGACGGTTCCGGAACTCACGATAAACTCTTCTTCCTCGGCAACGGAGGATATCCCTATAGTAATTCCGATAAACACGACAAGGTATGGACTAACCAGAAACCTTTCACCCTTCATCTGCACGGTATAAAAATAATACAGTATAACCCGACCCGTGGAGACAACGGTCTGTCGGCACAAGACGGCAGTTACGGTCTGTCGGGCAGTATATATGTAAACGGCGGCAACGACAAGGCCGACTTCCATATAACAAAAATGTCCATGATAGGCGATGCTGTGGAAGGAACTTATGATGCAGCGACGGGCGACTGGAAGTATACTTCTACCGCAGGAGACATGGAGTATGATGCCAACGAGCATTGCTTCTCGCTGACGATATCTACCATAGACGAAAAATACGCCACCCCGCATTATTTCAGGTTCGTTGCCAACCATGACGCAGACCAGAACTGGGGCGAGACGGACGGCAATATTTCAAGCAATACCGGATTTGCAAGACATCCTTATGATGCCGCCGATAATGGCAACCACTCATGTATGGCTGACGATCCGAACGACGTGCAGTTCCGTAAAACGGCGAGAGAGGATGAGGAGGGCTTCGGAAGCACAACTCCTAATAAGAAGGATATCCTCTGGAATCGTCCCGCAGGAATCTGGAGGATAAAGTTTTACCCTGAGCTCGACAAGGACGGAAAGGATGTATCCTACTACACCATATCAGGAACAAAAGTCGTCAAGATGCCTTTCACCTATTGCGTAGGAAAATTTATCCGTACGTATAGCAACAGTGTTGCAATGGAACCCGCAAAAGACAATGTGAAGGTGTATGCGGCATATAAGTACGGAAAACCGGGGAATGCAAAAGACCCACAATCACAGGGTACGGTTTATCTTCGTCAACTCAAGTATATTCCGGCAAACATGGGAGTAGTGCTCGTGGGTGAGGTGCCTGCGGACGGCTACAAAGACGGCGCTAAAGTGGATTTCTATTTGAAAGAGAAAACGGAAGATCTTCTTCCTGATAATAATTATGAAGCGTTGTGGACAAAGGCAGACGATTATGCCGGTCAAGAATGGAACAACTATCTCAAGCCGACAGTCATGGCTATCGACGAACTTGGAAATGCTGATACCGATGCTGATGGAAAAATACTCCACCGCTTCTTCGGCCTTGCAAACTTCCATTCCACAAAATATTACAAGGAGAATCAGACCGGAGACGACTATATCGGTTTCTTCCGCCTTACGCCGAATGGCAGAAGCGATGCCAACAAGGCTTACCTGAGTATTCCGGCAAATAAAACCGTTGATGGCGGAGTAGGAGCAACGTTCGGGTTTATCGATTTTAACGGACAGTTCCTCGGAAATGAGACGGACGACCCAAAGAATCCGTCGCTTGCCAAGATGGCTATTGTCTTCGATGACGAAGATGATGGCGGAAGCACTACTACTGTAACAGAAGTCAAGCCGAATAGTACAGACGACAACGCATCGTTCTATACCCTTCAGGGAGTAAAGGTGTCACGTCCTGTCAAAGGAGTGTATATTCATAATGGAAAGAAATTTATCAAATAAAGAACCAAGGAAATATGAAAAGTTATATTAAACCGGAAGCCAAGGTGTATAAAGTTAGAATCGAGCCTCTTCTTAGTGGAAGCGTTGAAGGTGGACAGACGGAAGCTGGGCTTGTCAAAAAATATGACCCTTCTCTCTTTGATGAGGAAAATGATGACGGACAGACTGGCCGCGTCTGCTGTCTTTGGGATGACGAAGACTTTGAAGATTGAATGAAATATTCTGAATAAATGTAGTTTTAGTTGCGTTAAGCAATCCGGTTAGTAGTGAGACAATCTGTAAGTAGCTTTAGTGGATATTATCCCTAAAAGCTCTTGCAGATTGTCTCTTTTTCGTTAGAAAAAAGTTTGTAGTACACAGCGGCGCAAATGAGAATCGTAAAACGTTGGCTAGCAAGAAAAACCTTTAGTGAGGGATCAAACTTGGGTTAAAGCAGAAAGTTGTCACCTCCCAATCTCATTATCATTTTATGATAATCACTTTATGATAATCCAAACAAAAGTCGTATCTTTGCATCCGTATTGCGACGTGAGGCCGTACAAGTAATTGTTCTTTGAGACTAATGAACCTCTTATTCCGTGAAGGTTGGTCATGTTGCTGTAAGGATTACACGGACGTTGGTCCACTGGTGGATAGATGGGGTCTAAGTCGGTCGAAGTTATTTGTACAGAACACGGTAAGCCAAAAAGTATCTTAGGATAAATCGTCAACTATCTGAAGACGTGAATTCAACAAGCAAGTGCAGATTTACGCAAGAAGTGATCCAGCCAAAACTGTTAAATGACCATAAACTTACTTTTGGAAAGCCGCTGATTTTCAATATTACTAACGCATGCGTAAGTGACTTACGCAGCGGTGCGTTCTTGGAGGAATGGAGATTTCTGCCTAATTTTGCAACCACAAACAAAAAGAAAGTAACTCACATTTAAACAACAGAAAAGATGAAAGAGATGAAGAAGATTGCAGAAGGCAAGAATTTCACTGCCTGTGATTTCGGCAAGTTGAATGATCTGGGAGGGTACGTGCTCCAGTTGGGCGACATCAAGATTCCCGGCAAGGTCTTTGGCGGCCAGGCCGTGGGAGCCACAGGTGGAGATTTCTCTTTCCAGATCTATCAGCCTGGACAAGAGGGAGGCTTCTACCACACCCACAAGAACCACGAGGAGCTCTACTTCGTGCTCAGCGGCAAAGGAGAATACCAGGTTGACGGCGTCAACATCCCCCTCCAGGAGGGAAGCGTCGTGCGTGTAGCTCCTGCCGGCAAGCGCACCATCCACAACAATGGCAGCGAACC
>ENA-OPWL01000589-OPWL01000589.1-human-gut-metagenome-genome-assembly--contig:-NODE-589-length-18244-cov-3.225191_pt1 | contig 18244 bp, 17 predicted proteins | sample MGYA00241508_ERZ502008 | MGnify/ENA primary metagenome ERZ502008 (study PRJEB25962, sample SAMEA2043046) | human gut metagenome | biome: human gut; feature: human-associated habitat; material: faeces... | reverse complement strand
CTGTGGCAGCCCCTTTTATGGGAGGGCGAGGCCCTCAGCGCCGGGGAAGTGCTCGCCCGTCTGGAAGAGCTGGGCCTCGGCTGTGCGGGTGCCGAAGCCCTGCCGGAGGCAAAGCACATCTTCAGCCACATCGAGTGGCATATGAACGGCATCCTGCTGCATGTGCCCGCCCAAGATGCCCCGGCAGGCTGCGTGTGGGCAAGCCGGGAAGCCCTGCAGGCCGAGTATACGCTGCCCGGTGCGTTTAAGTCATATAAGAAGCTTATAGTATGAAATTTTGGCCTTTTTGACCGGAACAGTTGTAATTTTTGACAGGAACGGGTATAATAAAAGCCAACAAGCACTGGAATGAAAGCTGAAACATCGTTTCAACGAAAAAAGGAGTGTATTGAACCTATGAAGAGATCTTGTCTGGTCGCTGTGATCACTGTTCTGGCCGCTGTTGCCGGTGCCCTTGCTGCTGTTGCTGTTTACCTGCACCGCCGTGAGAAGGAGCTGGACGAGTACGAGCGTCTGCTGTTCGGCGAGGATGATGCAGAAACCGTAGAGCCGGAGGAAGCTGCTGCTGAGGACGAGACCGAGGCAGAATGATCCTTGAATACCGGAAACTGCCGGGAAGATAAGCGCATCGGGGCGCACGGAGCAGTCTGTCTGAACGGACTTGTCCCGGTGCGCCCTTTTTGTACATAAGGAGAAGGAACATGAAGCGTTTTTTGCTCTGGATCATCAGTGTGGCACTGGGTGTGGTGGTGCTGCTGGCGGCTGTGATGGGGGTAAGCTATGCCTTTACCACCGAGGGCGGCTGCCCGGACAGCGCGACGCAGTTCGGCGGGCAGGCGCTGGAACCGAACGGCTCCTGCTGGCAGGTGCCGCTGCTGGGCGGCGTGTTCGATAAGGTGTTCACCAGCCCCGAAACGCTCACCGTGCAAAAACTGGGCGTGCTGTATGACGCACACCCGGCCCTCGCCCTGCCCGATTGGGCCAGCTACACCACCCTGACCATCGAGACCGGCATCGGCAGCATCGTATTTGCGGGGTCGGCCTCTCAGTACGAGGACTTTCTCTTCCCTGCCAACGGGGATTACAAGGCAAAGCTGACGGTCTGGCGGCTGCCGCAGGACTATCTTGCCACCCAGTTTGAGGGCGGCTCCACCGGTGCCATCCGCAAGAACCTGGGCGTGGAGCACCCGGCCAAACCCACGGGCTGGTACAGCTACTCCTTCCGGTTCACCCTGCAGGCCAGCGCGGAAGTCGCCCTTTCCACCGAGCGGCTGGAGCAGGGCGGCGTGGCGGCGCTTTCCATCACCGGTCTGACCGGCGAGACCGCTCCCGCTGTGGAGACCGACCTGGGCAGCGTTCAGTGCGTCCGGCTGGGCAGCGGCTGGCGCGCCTACATCCCCGCCGCCTACAACGCTTCGGCGGGTGGGCACACGGTCAACGTTACCGTCAACGGCGAGACCTTTGCCCGGACGCTGACTGTTCTGCCCAAGGACTTCGGCACCGTGGAGGTGGAGCCGGAACCTACATCCACCGAGGCCGCCAACGCCGAGTTCCGGAACAACATCTGGCCCCTGTACGAGCAGCCCGTGCGGGAAAAACTCTGGGCCGGTGCCTTCCTCTGCCCGGCAGAGAACTACATGACGCTGGTGGATTTTGGTCAGGTCAAGGTGACCGGCGGCCAGCAGGGCAGCCGCTCCAACTCCACAAAGCTGTACACCATCCCGGGCGCGCCCTGCCGCGCCGCAGCCAACGGCACGGTGGTGTTTGCGGGCAATCTGGAACTTACCGGCAACACGGTGGTCATCGACCACGGCTGCGGGCTGCGCAGCTATCTGTACGGTTTGCAGGAGCTTTCGGTCAGCAAGGGCCAGACCGTGGAAAAGGGGCAGGCTGTGGGCGCACTGGGCGAAGAGCTGACCATGGACTTCAAGCTGGGCAGCAGAAGCGTGAACCCGCGCCTGCTGTTCCAGACCTCCGGCGGCTTGTTCTGGAAGGAAAACGACTGAGCCGTAAGATGCAGGAGGAACGACATTGAAAAAGAGGATCATTGCATGGGCAGTGCTGCTCTCGGTATGCGCAGCAGCCCTTGGGCTGTGGTGCAGCGCCGCCGGCAAAACTGCCCGCACCCTGCCCTGTGAGGACGAGGGACTTATCCTTTCCATCACCACCTTTGACGGCAAGAGCGAATCCAAGCCCTTCCTCAAGTGTTTCGGGCATACATGGATCGGGCTGGACAACCGCACCGGGCACACGGTCTACCTGAAAGACCGTGCCATTCCGGACGGCGAGATGGTCACCTTCTCGGTCTGGGCGGTGTCGGGACTTTCGGGGCTGCTGTTCGATCTGGAACCGTGCTATATCGCCAATTACGGACGCTACACCGGCAGATTGTCCCTGAGCACCAATATCGGGGAAGAGCAGCTGAAGGTCATCGAGGACTACATGGAACAGCACGATAAATGGACAGTGAACAAAAATTGCAGCTACTGGTCGGTCCATCTGTGGAACGCGGTGGTGGGCGAGGAGGCTGCTTTGAAGATCCGGGGTTTTGTCTGCACGCCCGAAAAAATTGAACAGGCCTTCAGCGCCTTCGACTGCGTGGAGGTGGACAAGGACTTCTCCCGCGCAGGGGGCATCTACTGCTACAAGGACGGAGAGAGAACGGAGCTGCAATTATGTTCGTAAAATTCATCACAAGCAGGCTGCTGCGGGTCATCGTGTGCGCAGCGGCGGGGCTGTACGGCCTGTACAACGCCATCTCCTGCTTTGTCACCCTGTATAAGGCGGGGCATCAGCCCTACCTGATGGCCGGCGCGGTGCGGTTCGATTTTCAGGGCTACTATATGATGGCAGCCATGCACGTTGGCATCTGCCTGCTTTTGGGGGTGCTGGTGTGGCTCTTCCTCAAAGGAACGAAAAAGCTGCGGGAAAAGACCGCGGTCCGGTAAATTTGCAGATTTTTTGTAACGTTTTTCCTCTTTGTGCGTTATTGGGGTGAAAGGGCGCACGAAAGCCCGCAAAGGAGGAAATGACCATGAAGCTGGAATGTGACGTGATCCGCGATTTACTGCCCCTGTACGCCGAAAAGCTTGCCAGCCCCGCCAGCAGTGCGCTGGTGGAGCAGCACCTTGCAGCGTGCCCCGCCTGCCGTGCGGAGCTGGAACGGATGGAAAAGCCGGTGCCTGTGCAGCCGGAACCCCAGCTGGATGCACCGCTGAAAAACATCCGCAGCAGCCTGAACCGCCGCCGTCTGCGCACCATGCTGTGCAGCTTTGCGGCAGCGCTGGCGCTGGCTGCGGTGTGCGGCTTTGGCTGGTACGGCTACACCGCCTGCGACCGGGTATCCTTTTTTGATGCACGATTGCAGGCTTCCTACCGGCAGGCAGAAAACGGTGCAAACGGCTGGGTGCTGGAGACCCGCGCCGAGGACGTATATCTGAAGCCGACCTATGCCGACTGGCACTACGAGGCCATCCGCTACCGCATCCCGTGGGTGCACGATGCCCTTGATAAAGTGCTGAAAAAGGACACAGACCTGCTCCGCTGCACCGGATGGATGCGCACTGACCACTCGGCGGTGGTGGATGCAGCGGACATGACGGTGGCGTTCAACGGTCAGGACGGCACATGGTATGCGGTGGGCAGCGCCCCTGCGGCATGGGACGAGGTCGAATGGCCGGAGTGATGCCTATGGACATTGAAACCATCTACCGGCTCTACTTCCGGGACGTCTGCCTGTTTTTGCAGGGGCTTACCCGCAGCGAAACGCTGGCCGAGGAGCTGACGCAGGAGACCTTTTTCCGGGCGCTGGACGGCCTGAAAGACTACGACGGCAAGCAGGATGTGCGGGCATGGCTGTTCACCGTGGCGCGCAACGCCTACTACGACCACTGCCGCCGCGCAAAGCACGCCGCCCCGCTGGAAGATGCCGAAACAAAAGCCGCCGACAGCCCGGCCATCGCGCAGCTTTTGGTGGACAAGGATGCCGCCTTTACGGTGCACCAGTGTCTGCACGCGCTGGAAGAGCCCTACAAGGAGGTTTTCAGCCTGCGGGTGTTCGGTGAGCTGCCTTTTGACCGCATCGGGGCGATCTTTGGTCACAATGCCGCATGGGCGCGGGTGACCTATTACCGCGCCAAGACCCGCATCCAGACCATGCTGGAACAGCGTAAATGATAAAAAACAACACCGGAGCGTCCGAAGATGCTCCGGTGTTGTTCTGTTTATCCTCAGGAGATCGCGTCCACGTCCCACTTCATGCGGACGGCATCGGCGCCGTCCAGCTTGATGTGCATGGCACCGGCGTTATCCAGCACCTGCTCCGGCTTGCGGGCACCGCACAGAACGTGCAGCCCCGGGATCATACGGGCGGTCATAGCGATGACCAGCTGCGCCATGGTGCAGTCGTACTTCTCGGTCAGGTCGCTCCACTTTGCCAGCAGTTCCAGCGCCTGTGCCCGGCGGGTGGGCTGGAAGCAGGGGTTCGTGTTGCGGGTGCTGCCCTCGGGATAGGTGGTGTCCATGGTCACCTTGCCGGTCAGCAGGCCCTGCTCCAGCGGAGAGTATGCCTGCACCGATACGCCCAGCTCCTTGCAGGTGGGCAGCAGCTGCTTTTCAATGCGGCGGGTCAGCAGGCTGTACTTTTCCTGAATGACGTCCAGCTGGCCGTACTTGCAGTAGCCCCGGATGATATCGGAGGTGACGTTGGAAGCACCGATGGCGCGGATCTTGCCCTGCTCCTTCAGCTTCATCATGGCTTCCATGGTCTCTTCCAGCGGATATACGCCGAAGTCCGGGCTCTGCCAGTGGGTGTACAGCACGTCCAGATGGTCGGTGTGCAGACGGCGCAGGCTGTCCTCCACGTCCTCGATGATGCCCTTGGCGGAGAGGTCGCGGTACACCTGCACGCCGTCCACCACCTTGTGCAGGATGGGGGACTCGTGCCGCCACTCCAGGCCGCACTTGGTGGAAAGCACCACCTTGTCGCGGTCGATGTGCTTCATGGCCTCGCCCACCACGGTCTCGCTGTGGTACAGGCCGTAGATGGGAGCGGTGTCGATCCACTGGATGCCCTGCTCCACAGCAGTCTGGATGGCCTTGACTGAAAGGCTGTCGTCGTTATCGCCCCACCATGCACCGCCGCCGATGGCCCATGTACCCATGCCCAGAAACGGCACGGCAATACCGCTTTTGCCAATATTGATATTCTGCATATACTTTACCCTCCATGCCAGCAGTGTTCCCCGCAATGGGAACCATTCATACAGAGGCTGGCATCTTTTGTTGTATTTTTTGCTTTTTATAAAAAAGAGAACTGCGGTGCGAGTCAGCTCCGCACAGCAGCTCTCTTTTTTCCAATCAGATATTGCCGAACTCGCTCAGTTTCAGCGTTTCGTTGTGGGTCTCAGCCCAGCGCACCGCCCAGTCGGAGGTGAACAGCAGCAGGCGGTTGCCCTTCATATCCTCCACAGCCTTGGTGTCGCTGGTCAGGTCCAGATCCCGCAGGTTGTAGGTGTCGGGGTCGTTCTGCACCCAGCGCAGCTGCTCAAAGGGCAGCTGCTGCATCCGGATCTCCACGTTGTACTCGGTGTTCAGGCGGTACTCCAGCACTTCCAGCTGCAGCACGCCGACCACGCCGACCACCACTTCTTCCATGCCGCCGCCCACTTCGCGGAAGATCTGGATGGCACCCTCCTGCGCGATCTGCTCCATGCCCTTCACGAACTGCTTGCGCTTCATGGTGTCCTTCTGCTCAATGCGGGCAAAGTGCTCCGGCGAGAAGGTGGGGATGCCTGCGAACTGGACCTTCTTTTTGCCGGTGCACAGGGTGTCGCCGATGGAGAAGATGCCCGGGTCGAACAGGCCGATGATGTCGCCGGCGTAGGCCTCGTCCACGATGGCGCGGTCCTGCGCCATCAGCTGGGTGCCGGTGGCCAGCTTGATGTTCTTGCCCTCCTGCACATGGTAGGCTTCCATGCCGCGCTCGAACTTGCCGGAGCAGATGCGCATAAAGGCGATGCGGTCGCGGTGGGCCTTGTTCATGTTGGCCTGGATCTTGAAGATGAAGGCCGAGAACTCGTCGCGGCAGGGGTCCACCGGCTCGCCGGTCAGGCTGTCCACGCGGGCCAGCGGGGTGGGGGTGAGCCGCAGGAAGTTTTCCAGGAAGGGCTCCACGCCGAAGTTGGTCAGAGCAGAGCCAAAGAACACAGGGCTCAGCTCACCGCGCAGCACCTTGTCGAGGTCAAATTCCTCGGCAGCGCCGTCCAGCAGCTCGATCTCGTCCACCAGCTGCTGGTGCAGGTAGGGGGTCAGCATCTCGTCCAGTGCGGCATCGCCCAGTTCGGCCTCGGTCTCGTTGACCTTCTTCACACCGTTGGCGCGGCCGTCACTGGAGAAAGCCAGCACCTTGCGGGTGTTGCGGTCAAACACGCCCTTGAACTCCTTGCCGCAGCCGATGGGCCAGTTCATGGGGTAGGTCTTGATGCCCAGGATCTCCTCAATGTTTTCCATCAGCTCAAAGGGGTCGCGGGCTTCGCGGTCCATCTTGTTGATGAAGGTGAAGATGGGGATGTGACGCAGGGTGCAGACCTTGAACAGCTTGATGGTCTGGGCCTCAACGCCCTTTGCGGCGTCGATGACCATGACGGCAGAGTCTGCCGCCATCAGGGTGCGGTAGGTATCCTCCGAGAAGTCCTGATGGCCCGGGGTGTCCAGAATGTTCACGCACTTGCCGGCGTAGTTGAACTGCAGCACCGAAGAGGTGACCGAGATACCACGCTGCTTTTCAATGTCCATCCAGTCGGACACGGCGTGCTTGGCGCTCTGCTTGCCCTTGACGGAACCGGCCTGATTGATGGCTCCACCGTACAGCAGCAGCTTTTCGGTAAGGGTAGTTTTACCTGCGTCAGGGTGAGAAATAATAGCGAAGGTACGGCGTTTCTTAATTTTATCCATCAATTCTGTCATTATGTATATGCTCTCCTATTTCTTTAAATTTTTGGTAATCCTGGCAATTTCATCCTCATCGGAAACCAGCTCGTCTACTGCCGGATAATCGGCGTTCTGCTCCTCGTACAGCTTGTAGGCATCAAGAATCTGCATTTTGATGTAGTCGGGAACAGGGATTTCCGTCTGCAGCTCACCGCGCAAGGTTACGCGGAAGGCAACGTTCTCGTAGCGTTCACCGCTGTAGGTTTCGCAGGTGAAGGAAGTACGCATGAATTCATCCTTGAAGGTGCAGTCCTTCAGGATATGCGCTTTGCGCTCCTTATCCCACGCTGCATAGATTTTATACAGCTCCTGCTGTGCCTCCACCGGCACGTCCTCGCCCAGGACAACGGTTTCTGTTTCATCTATCGGCGTGCAGTCCATGTTGTTATAGACAGTGCCGTCCTCCAGCTCAAGGTCAACTGTCAGCACATAGTCAACCTCATGAAAGCTGGCTGTTTTAATCTGCCATTTCTGCTGCCAGCGGGCAATACATTCCGGGCAGATAAATTTGGTATCGCGAATGCTGTTGTTCATGTAATTATCACGATAATACAATTTTTCTCCGGGCACAAAATGTTCGCCGCATTCACTGCAGACGAATTCCAATGTACGAATCATCGGTCAAAACCTCCCAATATAATATGAAAAAGCCCTCACGTCGAACGCAAGGCGCTCTGCTATAACAGTAATCAGTAATGCCGTGGCTGTCTGGAAGCTATGCTCCCACACTGTGAGCCTTGGGCCTGATGTTTTGCAGCTTCTGCTGTCAATTACTGTTCAAATTGCTTTTATTATGCCGTCAGCGACAGTTAAAATCACCGCTGCTGCCCGACAGCTGCGCAAAATATATTTACACGTTCTATATTATAACATATCAGCTTGTTTTTCCCTAATAATTTTTCTTTAAAATGGGGGTTGTTTTGAATATTCAGGTGGGTAAATTACGGTGAATGGAGGTTGTGAGGGAGAAAAAAAAAGCACGCTCTCTCGCGGTGCAACAAAGGGATTTTCGTAAAACGAGAATTTTTGAGTGACACCTTCAAAGAGTGTGGCAAGAAGAACACCCACGCAAGAGTAGAAATGCTCCTGTGTGGGTGTTTTCATATTGTTTGTTTAATAGATGACCGTTACTGTGACATCTTTTTCGATTTCCAGAAACGATTTACCGTCAAAGCATTTTTCAGAAAGAACTGCATCAATAACCTCTTGTGGAATGTCACCTTCAACATCAATTTCATGTTTAGCTATGCATTTTGCGGCATCAGGGGTACAATCCCAAATTACAAGATAGGTCTTATTATCATTTACCTCTGGCTGCAAAACGTAAGTCGTTCCGTTATACTCGAATTCTGCTTCGTGATTATGCGAGATTAATTCACATAACTCATTCATTGAAATTCCTTGCATCATTTTACCCCCTTAAATAATGATTTGTACTTTTCGTAGAGAGCATCACCAGCATGAAGAATATCTGGATGTTTCCCACGAATGCCATTAGTGAAATAGTGTACATGGAGTGATTTCTTGCCATCATGGACACCATAATCTATATCAAATTGTGGTATACGATTTTCTCCGAAAACCCTTAATTGATCGAAATCTCCATTTTTCCGGTATAATAAGTAAGAGGTTCCCGGCGTATTAGACCTTTCAGGCAAATTCATACTTGCCTTTTGGTCTTTTGGTGCTAAAACCTTAATGCCATCAACATAATCAACAGTATGCCATCTTGCAGGGGTACTGAAACCGCCGCTTTCAAGAAAAGAGCCTCTACTTCCCATTAAACAGCACGCTCCTTCCATCTTTGAGAAAATGACGGATAATAATGTACATTATTGTAAATGTCCAGTTCTGCAACGTGTCTGCCACATACGATCAGGTTGGAAGGTGATTTTTGCTTTTGAAGTTCTTCAACTCCTCGAAGCAGCATACGCTTTCCGTAAGGACTTGACATACAGCCATTAGTAGTGATTGCGATGGAACTGTTTTCAGGCAAACCATCAAAGCACCATTCGAAATCGCTTTCGACACACCATGAAGCAACAGGAATAATATTAAATCCTTGCTGTTGCAGATAGTATGCCATGACACGATTTCTGGTGCAGTTCCAAATACTCTGTCCGGGTAGCATCTCCGGTAGCATGGAATAATCGGTAGTAATAATCCCTGCAAAACGCTTGAGGTTACTAAAACTTATCTCCGGATGATTCCAAAAGTTTTCAAACAGAGCATCATCAATAAAGAAATCAATCCAATATTCTTCCGGCTTGCTAATCCCTTTACGCTCGTTAAAGCATATTGCTTTTGAAGGAATTGCCTGTGTAGGAGCAAGCTGTGGTAATCTGTATTTACCGACCAAAGTTGCTCCATGCCAGTAATACAGTTTGAAATTATCGTATTTTCTTACATTTGTTTTTAACATAAAACCTGCTTTCTCCGCTTATATGCGGTCAAATTCTTTTGCTACACAGCTATAATTTACGCTGTGTTAATTGACATGAAGGCAGAATTATGCTAAAATACTCGAGCCAGTATGAATATGTTTAGCATATTCCGCAATGAGGACACATTTGTTTGCTGCGCCAACAGCTTACAGATGTGTTTTTATTTTTACCCTCAATATAACCACCTCCCATTAGGATACACACTGAAACAAGTTCAAAAGTGTAAGTTCGTATTTTGTATATTCCGATGAGCCATACTGCAGCCATTTTTTATAGTATGAATATGCATAACAAGCAGCTTCAAAACTTACATCAAAAGTGTCAGCAATGTCCATTGGATTATCCAATTTCAACTTATGAACGAGGACTGGAGGCACGAGAGCATATTTTGCAAAGAATTTTACTTCTTTTTCTGCCAGTTCACTGTCCTCACTGTGGTCTAAAACGATATGTCCGATTTCATGCATAATTGTGTTGTTGATGCGTCCGTAATCCTTTCTATCGTTATAGTAGATATACCATTCGCCAATATTCTTTTCAACCGAAAAACCATCTTCGCTCTTTTTTGAAAGCAACCATCGTTTGCTTTCTGGTATTGCAGAATACGGGATTACTTTAATTCCCATTTTTGTTGCAAGTTCAAAGCCGTTAACAGGTACACAACACACATCGTATTTGACAAATAAGTCAACCACAATCTGCTTAATTTCCTCATATCTTGCGTGTGATAATGAAATTCCCAATATTACTCCTCCCCAAACAATGCGTTAATAAGTTCTCTTTTTTCCTGTTCTGTCATGGAAGAAGCATTACGAGCAATCATACGTCGGATTCTCGGATGATTAAATTCTTCATTTTCAATACCGAGCAGAAAATCTGAGGTCGTATGAAGGGCAGTTGCAATATTTGCTAAAACGTCTGGCTTTGGTTCTCTGTCACCAGTGATGTATCTTGACATCACAGCCTCTGTGACACCGATTCGACTTGCCAGTTCTTTTTGCGTCATTCCACGCTTTTGTAAAGATTCAGTTATTCGTGAGCCTAATTCCTTTCCCATGATGGTACTCCTTTCTGTGCTATCATTTTAATAGCCATTATAATTATACTCATAACTTGCCATTTTGTCAAGTAATGTTGCCGAAATTAAAAACCACACTGAGATTGGCTTCCCAGTGTGGTTCTATGACAGTGTATTCTTTTTATAATTCGTGGAATTGTTTTGCTAATTGCAGGAACGAGGAGTTTGGCATAATTTTCTGTGATGGGATAAAGAGATATTGCCACTCCTTATATCCATTAGCCTTTCCCCAACGAGAGGCAACTTCGCAATACTGGATACCACGCTTTTTCTTTGCGATAACATCCGGGTCATTCAGTTTATCCTCGCCTTTAACCTCTACGAGATAAATCACGCCATCGGTTTCCACAACGAAGTCAGGCTCATAATGGCTACCACGATTATATGTGATATTAAACTCCCTTGGTGCAGGACGCAGCCAATTCTGTACATCGCCATCATTCTCCAAAACTCGCGCAAGCACCAGTTCCGGCATACTATCAAACTTGGCGGTACTGAACACACCACGCTTAATGCCATCAAACAGCACCGATTGAATTTTCTCCGCATAAGCGGCATACAGGTTTACACGCTCAGAGAAAGTATACGATTGTTGCAAATTATAGTTGCGAGTTCCGACCACTTCCTCCTGCCAAAAGCCGTTTTCACAGTAGAAATGCTGCAGCATCTGTGAATATATCTTATTGCCGATATCACGCTTATACATCATTACGATGTTCTGCATACCATTCTGCCCATACTGGTTTTCGTAATGGTCACACACTTGTGTTATCAATTTGAACAGCAGTGTAGAGCATTTTTCATAGTCGATTTCAGCTTTTTTACGCAACTGATCCACGATAACCTTTTTAGGATTGTACCCTTCAAAATCGATAGCTTCGCCCTTGATACGCTGCCTGTCATACATATCCTCAAGATTTTGTACGAGCAATTCATTCTGTATAGGCACATGATTAAACCCGGAAAGGTCTAAATCGAAGTCCACAAATACATATTCTTCAACGCCATTGTCGGTTACCTTGATACGAGGGATAGGGATAAATTTGCTTTCAGCGGCACGATGTACTTCTTCCGTTTTATACTTCATCCATTCAGTAAACGGATTTTCGTTGTTATGGAATACATCAGCCAAGTCCTTATCCTCGGTAACCTTCTGCTTAACAGTTTCCACAATCTGCTGCGCCTGTTCAGCGGTAACAGTATGACCGGGACTTTTCTGAATATGCTGTGTTACCTCTGTGGTAATAAGCTCCGTTGCCGTTTTTATAAGCGTATCAGTGGCATCGGTGCGCTCTACATTGGTGTGGGTATATGCATCATGGAGATTTTGGTCATCGTCCGTTTCAATTTCCAACTGTGTATATGTTACCTGCTCCGGCTCGATTTCCTCCACCTTAATAACATTTCCGGCTTTGAAGATAGAATCGCCTTTCTGTGCTTCTTGCAGAATATCATTAAATTTATCGTGTGCAGTCAGCATAACAGCGTCTACATCTTTATCCCCGGTACGCTCTCCATACGGCAGACGCAGACCACGGCCTATCATCTGTTCACGCAGAATTTTGGATGCAGCAGTACGCAAAGGAACGATGGTATAAAGGTTATTTACATCCCAGCCCTCTTTGAGCATATTGACGTGAATAACGATTTCTACCGGATTATCGGCACTTTCCACGTCAAGCAGTAAGCGTGTGTTCGCTTCGGTTTCAGAGCCTTTCTGCTTGGAATGAACGATAATGGTTTTATTGCGATATGCACCACCGTGGAACTCATCTGATTTCACAAAGGATTCTACCCATGCTGCGTGGTCGGTGTCCTTGCACACCACCAACATAAACGGCTTGACCACAGGTTTGCCGTGATTGGCAGCATAGACCTCCAACTTACGCTTTGTGCTTTCGTGACAGGTAATACCGTCCAAGAGCATCATTTTATCAAGCTGTTCATCGCCGAAGTTATAGAAATCAATATCGGAACGAGTAACAGCAAACGGAGTACGGGTATATCCATCCTCGATAGCCTTTGACAGCGGATATTCGTACACAACATTCTTGAACGGCACCTGCTTTGCACCCTTGGTAACAAGAGGAGTAGCTGTCAGTTCCAATCCAAGCAACGGATTCAGTTCATTCAACGCCTGTGCGCCTTTTTCTGCACGATAGTGGTGGGACTCGTCCATAATAAGCACCAAGTCCGGCAGATTGGAAAGATACTTATAGAAAGAGTCTCCGATTAACTCGTTGACCTTCTTCATGTTGGCCCCTTCCTTGTTGAATTTATCGATGTTATACACGAAAATATGGATATCCGATTCAAACAAGGACAGCGTTTTTTCCTTATAATCATCATCTGTGATTATCTGCGGAGGGGTACTGAAACAGCCAAGACCACGGAACACATATTTTGCACTGTTGTTATCACTGAGGTCTTTTTTCAGTTTATCGTAAATCGTGGTATTCGGCGCAACGACAAAAAAGTTACGAATATTGTGCTGAGTATAAAGGTACGCAATAAAGGCACCCATCAAACGAGTTTTGCCGACACCTGTTGCCAGTGCAAATGTAAGGGACATAAATTCACGCTCAAAATCAGAGCAGATCGGGTACATTGCGTGAACACTGCCGAGGGCAGCCTTCAAGTTCATACCTTTGCGGAGATTGACGGACGTTACAATCTCTTCAAGGACTTTCAGCGATGCCTTCTGTGGTTTACGCAGAGACATGACACCGCTGATATAATCGGTAGTATATTGAGGAAAATAATTATTCATCACATTCCTCCTCATCTTCATATACCGGCGGACGCACGATATTCAGATTATAGTCAGCCTTTCCAAATTCACAGTGGCTGAGAAGCATCTGCGGAATTTTCTTAATGGTAATGTTCGGATATGCCTTGTCCAGACCGCTGTCGAAGGAACGGCAGGCAATTACCAGATATTCGCCTTCCTCCATTGTGTCCTTGATGGAATCCATATAGGCACTGTTTAAGTGGCGTGTTGTAACAAAAAGATAGCTGTTTTCGTTGCCGACAGACTGTTTCCAGAACAAGTCCTCGCTTGGCTGATAGACGAAACCTTCATGCAGAGCCACAGCTGCCGCAAGCATATCCGCATCGTATTCGCTGTTAATTACATATTCTCCGAATGAGTCTTCATTGATAAGGGTAGGCGCAAGTTCATAGAAACGATAACCGCCACCACCTTGCCAATTGACAGCCTTAGTAATGCCAGATTTATCGTTATCATCAATAGCAGCATCAAGACGAGGCTTGCAGTGGGTATATGCTTGTTCTCCCATTTCTATGCCTATCCAACGGCGATTCATTTTATGCGCAACCGCGATAGTTGTACCCGAACCCAAGAAAGAATCCATTACGATATCGCCTTCATCTGTTGCAAGTTCCAAAACCCTTTTTATCAAATATTCTGGTTTTTTCCCTTTCGGAAATGATACATTGCCTTCTTTATGGAGATTGTTTGAAAGAATATCATCCCACAAAGTTGTAAGCGGCTCAGCGGAAACTAACTCTCCATCAATATTTTTGAGCTTGTCTTTGTAAAAGAGGATTCGTTCTCCGTTAATAAAATACATATCTGGATTGCCTACACGATGCAAGTATAGTATCTGAGAAGGATTTTCTTTGGACGCAAGCACCATCTCTTGAATTTCCTTACCCACATTCTTTATATCGGGACGGGCAGTACGGATTACCGATACGGCATTATTGATAACAAATTGCTCTAATAAAATCGGGTTAGCTTTTACACGCTTACGTGCAACGGATATATCAATTTCATTCGCCTGCGCGAACGCCTCCATTAAAGTAATAATATTCCAATCGTTATATTCATCCTCAATATTTGTGATGAATTTTGTGTACCTACCATCTCGTCCACGCTTTGTGTAAACGCGGTGCGGATTCCAAAATGCTTTTTTCTTGGAATAGATTAAAACAAAATTTGTCGTAGTAACACAACCGGGATTGATTGCCTTATGTCCTGTAGCTGCTCCTTGTTTGAAAGTTATCAAATAAAGACGATTTTGTTTTCCAAATATTTCATCAAGCAGGATTGTTATATATGGAAGGTTTTGGTCATCGATATGAACAAACAATGTACCATCGTCTTTTAAGAGAGTGTGCAAAATCTGCAATCTGCTTCTCATCAAATCGAGCCATATAGACATTTCGAGATTATCATCATAGTTTTCAAAAGCCTGCCCCGTGTTAAATGGTGGGTCTATGTAAATACATTTGACCTGACCCGCAAACCGGGTCTCTAAAGCCTTCAGTGCCAGGAGGTTATCGCCATGAATGAGCATATTGCCTGTGTCGGCATCCTTTTCTACATTGGACAGAGCAGGGTTTTCAATAAGCAAACGAGGTTCCACACGGATAGGTTCGTCCTTGCCGTACCATGTAAGTTCCAACTTATTAGCCATGATATCCAACCTCCATCACTGTGATTGCAGAGGCAGAACAATGGAAATGTTCTCTCAAACGAGCCATCTTGAATTCGGCAACCTTATAATATGTAAGCATAGGTTATTCCTCCTTGCCGTCATCTGGCACAAATTCAATAATTTCATCCATTTTACAATTCAGAAAGGGATGAAATCCCTAAGTCGCACGCTCTCTCGCGTGCCTAATTGATTTTAAACATGAAAAAAGCCTTTACGATAAACGTAAAGGCTATAGTTCCGACATTGGTCGGAGCGGCGGGATTCGAACCCACGACCTCTTCCACCCCAAGGAAGCGCTCTACCAAGCTGAGCCACGCCCCGAATCACAAGAAGTATTATACAGGTTTATTTGGATTTTGTCAACACTATTTTATAAATTATTTTAAACTTTTTTTACACCGTCTGTATCTAGGTCCAGAATATGGTAGCAGGCGTGCTCATTATTGGCTGCAAACACGTCCACCATAGCCTTGGCAATGCGCTCACAGTCTGCCTCCGGCGAAGCATAGGCCATCACCGTAGAGCCTGCACCGCTGATAATAGCGTTATAGGCGCCTGCTTCCTTGGCTGCCGCAAAGACGTCAGGCAAGCCCGGAATCAGATGCGCACGGTACGGCTGATGCAGCTTGTCCTCCAGCGCCATGCCCAGATACTCATAATTGCCGCTCAGCAGCGCACCGACCAAAAGCGAAGCTCTGGAGGTATTATAAACTGCGTCCTTGTGCGGTACAGTCTTGGGAATAGCCTGACGCGCAAGCGACGTAGGCAGCTTGCTGTCGGGAACAACGGCGATGAACTTCAACGGCTTGGCAGGCAGCAGACGCAGGGAATGTGCCTTCTCCTGCTCCATATAGCTGATGGTAAAGCCGCCGTACAGCGCCGGTGCCACATTATCGGGATGGCCCTCGATTTCCGTAGCGATACCGAGAAGCTCATCCTTGGTATAATAGTCATCACACAAAGCGTTGGCTGCAAACAGACCGGCAACAATCGCACTGGAGCTGCTGCCCAGACCGCGGGACATTGGAATGCGGTTGAGCATCTTTACCTTCAGACCGATGCGCTCACCGCCTGTTACGGCGTTCCACACGCGCAGAAAGCTGGCGAAAGCCAAATTACGGCCAAACGGCTTCAGATAATCTGCACCCTCGCCTTCTACCTCCAGCTGGAAGCCCTTTCTGTCGGTTATTTCATAGCTTACTTCGTTATACAGATTGCAGGCCAGACCGAGGGTATCAAAGCCAGGACCGCAGTTGGCTGAGGTTGCGGGAACCTGAATAAATACTTTTTTCATGCTGCCGCCTCTTTATGCCAAATGGCTGTCTTCTACACGAATCACACAGCTGATTGCTTCTACTACCGGCAGCACACGCAAAATTTGCAGCGCCATCTGCAGATTAGCCTCCGAAACACTGTGAGTAATTACAACAATTTCCGCCTTGTTGCTCAGAACATCATTAGTCTGCACAACATTGCGCAGGCTCACGTTCTGTGCGCCGAAGGCTGCAGCGATGGCTGCCAGTGCGCCCGGTTTATCTGCTACCTGCAGACGGATATATGCCGGTGCGGACATTTTATCAGGCGGGCAGAGGCGTTTTTCCTCAAAGCAGGTGCAACTGATGCGTCCGGTGGACTTGTGCTGCATATTGCGGGCAATATCAATAATATCGCCGCAGACAGAGCTTGCAGTCGGCAGACGGCCTGCACCGAGGCCCAGGAACATTGCCTCACCGATAGCATCACCGTTGACAAAAACTGCGTTGTAGACGCCGTTTACGCCTGCCAGCGGATGAGAAAGCGGAATCATCGTCGGGTTAACACGCAGGCTTACACCGTTTTCCGGATCGTTCTTGGCGATTGCCAGAAGCTTTACTGCGTAACCGAGGTCAGTTGCATATTTGATATCGCAGGCTTCGATGCTTTCAATGCCTTCAACCTGTACATCGTCCAGATTAAAGCGTGTATTGAAGGCGATAGATGCCAAAATAGTAATTTTACGCGCAGCATCCAGGCCTCCGACATCGGCAGTAGGATCGGACTCTGCATATCCCTTGGCCTGCGCTTCCTTCAGTACCTCGTCATAATCAAGGTGTTCGTTAGCCATCTTGGACAGCATATAGTTGGTGGTGCCGTTCACAATACCCATGATAGAGGTAATCTGATTGGCTGCCATACTGGTTTTCATCGGTCCGATGATAGGAATACCGCCGCAGACGCTGGCTTCAAACATAAAGTCGCAGTTGTGCTCATGCGCCAACGGGAACAGCTCGGAGCCGAATTTGGCCAGAACGTCCTTGTTGGCAGTAACAACATGCTTGCCGTTGGCAAAGGCTCTGGCGATAAATTCCTTGGCAGGATGCTCGCGGCCCAGCAGCTCAACGATAATATCAATATCCTTATCCTCAAGCACCTCATCGGCGTTGTCGGTGAAAATATATTTATCACCGTATTCCTGTTTCAGGCGGTCTACATGGCGGTCAAGCACCTTGGTGATTCTTACCGGCTTGCCTACCTCTTTGGCTATTTTTTCTGCATTTTTCTCTAAAACCTTCAGCACGCCGCCACCGACAGTGCCGGCGCCCAACAGACCAACATTTACAAAATCCTTCATTTAGTACCCCTCCAATACCTCAATCAGTAATCGGTTATACCTGACCTAAAACTTCCAGACGTTTTACGCCGTCAATCATGCGCAGCTTGTCCAGCAATGCCTCCAGATCTATCGTCAGATGCTTGGTTTCGATAGAAATAGTGGTGTTGGCAACGCCCTGCAGAGGAATGCCCTGGTTGATGGTCATGATGCTGCCGGAATCATCGGCAACAGTATTCAAAACCTTGGACAGCACGCCGGATTTGTGCTCCAGCAGCAAAGACAGAGTAATGATTTTCTCCTTGCTTGCTTCATAGAACGGGAAAACGAAATCCTTATATTTGTAATAAGCACTGCGGCTCAGGCCCATTTTTTCAACTGCTTCGTTGATAGTTTTGATTTCGCCGCGTTTGAGGATTTCTTTAACCTTTATAGTTTTTTTAATTGCTTCAGGAAGAATTTCTTCGCGAACCAAATAGAATGTGGATTTTTCAGACATACTAGTGTCCCCTTTCTTCATACAAAGTTCTTTTAATATTATACCACTGTTCTCTTGAAAAGTACACTTGTTATTTTTGTAAATTTTGAACAAATTCAGTGCACAATACACGCATGCAAATATACAAAAAAGCTTCCGTTCCTGTAAAAATACAGGGACGAAAGCGTTGCTTCGTGATAC
>ENA-OPWL01000581-OPWL01000581.1-human-gut-metagenome-genome-assembly--contig:-NODE-581-length-18389-cov-2.724610_pt1 | contig 18389 bp, 25 predicted proteins | sample MGYA00241508_ERZ502008 | MGnify/ENA primary metagenome ERZ502008 (study PRJEB25962, sample SAMEA2043046) | human gut metagenome | biome: human gut; feature: human-associated habitat; material: faeces... | reverse complement strand
CAGCCTGTTAATCTGCGTCGCAATAATCCCCGCGCCATATCCATTATCAATATTCACAACCGAAACACAGTTAGCGCAGGAATTAATCATCGTCAGCAGCGCACTCAGCCCATGAAAGCTCGCACCGTATCCGACAGAAGTCGGCACCGCAATCACCGGATTACGCACAAGGCCGCCGATAACACTCGCCAGCGCACCCTCCATACCTGCAGCCGTCACTACACAATTTGCTTGCTGCAGCAAATCAACCTTATCCAAAAGACGGTGAATCCCGCTCACGCCAACATCGTAAAGCCTCTCCACATGCGTCCCGAAAAACTCCGCCGTCTGCGCCGCCTCCTCCGCCACCGGAATATCAGCAGTACCCGCAGTACAAACAACAACGCAGCCACAGCGCACCTTATCCGGGCGCTCCTGCTTCAGCGTCCGCGCCACCGGGTCATAAACAATATCAGGCAAACGTCGCCGCACAAGCTCGTACTGCTCCGGCGTCGCCCGTGTGCCGAACACCTCGCCCTGCTCCGCCAAAAGACGCTCAAAAATATCCGCCAGATACGCATCTGGCTTACCGCTGCAATAAACAACCTCCGCAAAGCCGGTACGCTGCTCACGCGAAGTATCAAGACGCGCATAATTTAAATTCTCATACGCCTTGCGATTAAAATAACTCTCCGCCTCAGCCACCGACAGCTTGCCGCTGCGCACCTGTTCAAGTACACTCCTGGAGTCCACTTTATACCTCCTTTTATGACAAAGACTTAGTCCGCTGTTCGGCAGACTAAGTCTTGCATATATAAATATTAAATTTCGGTTTTATTATAGCGAAAACATACCTGCAACGCAAATATTCTTCACATCAAGCCACAATTACACAAGGTTCTTCACAACCGCCAACTCCATCTTGTCCGCAGGAATAACCTCGGAATGCAACACAGGCAGATTCTCCAACGCCAACATACGTGGCGGAATCTCCGCGCCGGTATCGACATGCAGCTTCTGCAGCAGCTCAAAAGGATTGCTTCCCTGCGGCTGAGCATCATCAAGCGCTGCCAGCACGCTGTCGGCAAATTTATACGGACTTGCGGTAGACAGCACCACGGTATAGGTTTCATCACTGGTCAAGAAGCGATATTTTTCCATCGCACGCCAGGCAACGGCAGTATGCGTATCCATCAGATAATGGTAATCATTATAAATACGGCCGATAGCCTCCTTCGTTTCCAGCTCATCAACCCAGGCACCGAAGAACTGGCTTTGAATCTGCTTCAGATCATCGCTGTCAATCTCGTAATGACCTTCGGTATTCAAACGCTTCATATAATCTGCCACACGCGCAGCATCATGCTCTGTCACACTGTAAAGCAGGCGCTCCAGATTACTGGAAACAAGAATATCCATAGAAGGAGAAACAGTTTTAAAGAACTCACGGCGTCTATCATAAACACCGGTATTGATAAAATCAGTCAGCACGTTATTGCTGTTGGATGCACAAAGCAGTCTGTCAATCGGTAAGCCCATCAGCTTAGCATAATAGCCTGCCAGAATATCACCAAAGTTGCCGGTAGGAACAACAAAATTAATCGGATCACCGGCAGTAATCTTGCCTGCCTTCACAGCATCTACATAAGCGCTGAAGTAGTAAACAATCTGCGGCACCAGACGGCCCCAGTTAATAGAATTGGCAGAAGAGAAGGTGTAGCCCTTTTTCGCCAGCTCATCACTGAGCGCAGTATTACCGAAGATTTCCTTCACGCCGCGCTGAGCATCATCAAAGTTACCCTCAATACCGAAAACCTTCACGTTCTTGCCTGCCTGGGTAATCATCTGCTGCTTCTGGATATCACTCACACCCTCGCTGGGGTAGAAAACGATAATCTGCGTACCCGGAACATCAGCAAAGCCTTCCAAAGCAGCCTTGCCAGTATCACCGGAGGTAGCAACCAGAATAACAACCTTATTCGTTTCACCGGTCTTTTGCATCGAACGTGTCAAAAGATGCGGCAAAAGCTGCAGTGCCATATCCTTAAAAGCAGACGTCGGGCCATGCCACAGCTCCAGCACACCGGTGTTATCATTTACCTGTACCAAAGGCACAGGATTATCACCGAATTTTTCCGGCGCATAGGCAGCATTTACACATTCGCGCAGCTCGTCCTCGCTGAAATCAGTAAGATACTGCAGCAGAACATCAACAGCACGCTCCGTATAAGGCTTGCGCTCCATCGCCTTTATATCAACCATACGCATCGCAGGAATATTCTGCGGTACAAACAATCCTCCATCCGCTGCCAAGCCACGGGTTATCGCGTGTGCAGCGGAAAACAAATCAGTTTTCCCTCTTGTACTAACATATAACATATATTCAACCTACTTTCTTCTTTAAATTTTGACATCATACTGCCGTCAGCGTTAATAATACGCCTTCAGGCCAGCACAGTCGTATTTCTTTCAAACACAATTGTGCAAATAGGTTATCAAGACTATAATAGCATATTTCATAGGAAGGAACAAGAGTTACTCTGCAAAAATCAGCGGTGCCACCGTTGCAGCCGTAGCACGCTGCAAATCAGCCGGTGCCGCAATAATCTGCATACCGCGCTGACCAGCACTGATTGCAATCTCCGGCCAGTTATTGCTGGTTTCATCCATATATACAGGATAGTTCTTTTTAGCGCCCAAGGGTGAACAGCCGCCGCGAATATAGCCTGTCAGCGGCAATACCTCCTTCAGATGCACCAGCTCGGCACGCTTATTGCCGCTGGCTCTGGCCAACGCCTTTAAATCAAGCTCGCCGTCACCGGGAATTACGGCAAACATAATGCCGTTCTTGTCACCGCGTACTACCAGTGTTTTGAATACCTGTGATGCAGGCATGCCAACCTCTGCGGCAACATGCACAGCATCCAGATGCTCCTCGTCCACCGGATATTCCATAATACGGTATTCTATCTTCAGTTCGTCCAGACAGCGGGCTGCATTAGTTTTTTTGTTATGTTTCATCAGGAAAAACCCCCTCTAAGCTAGAGAAATTACTTCATCTCTGTTATAATAGCACTATAGTAATGTAAAATGCAAATAAAATTGTGAGGACAATAAATTGAAGCTGAAAATTATCTGCGGACAGCTGGAAATAACTCCCGGCCGTCCTGATGTAAACTATAAGAAAATTATTGACGCTATTGAAAAAGCACGCAGCCTTGAGGCCGATATCCTGCTTCTGCCCGAAATGGCACTGCCGGGTTATCTTATCGGCGACATTTGGGAGCAGCAGACCTTTTTGGATGACTGCGCCTATTATGCCGAAAAGATCGTCACTGCCACCAAAAATATCTGCCTTATCTTCGGCAGCGTTGCCACCGAACCAGGCAAGCTCAACGAGGACGGACGCGTGCGCAAATACAACGCCGCCTTTGCCTGCCAAAACGGTAAGCTGCTCGGCGGTTATCAGGGACGCAGCTTCTTCATCAAGAACTCGCTGCCCAACTACCGCGAATTTGACGACTGCCGTCATTTTTACAGCCTCCAGAAGCTCTGCGCCGAAGAAGGTGCAAGCGTCAGTGAAGCACTGCAGCCTTTGGAAATCGTCATCCGAGGCACAAGCCTGCGTATCGGCGTCATGCTGTGCGAGGACGGCTGGACGGAAAACTATCACCTTAACGTACCGCAAACGTTGGCAGCCAACGGAGCACAGCTTTTATGCAACCTTTCCTGCTCCCCCTACACGTTGGGCAAAAACCGTAAGCGCAACCGCCTTTTCAGTGCGCAGGCACGCACCGCAGGCATTCCGCTCATCTACTGCAACAACGTCGGCATTCAGAACAACGGCAAGAACATCTTCACCTATGACGGCTGCACTTCCGCCTACAACGGTGACGGCAGTCTGGTAACCTCTGCGCCCATGTATGCCGATACCTTTTTAGAATTCACCTGGGATACAGAAGCGAACCGCATCATTCCCACCTGTCCGCCGGCAGAGCTGCCAAAGGAGCCGGAATCCGTTTACCGCGCCCTACGCTACGGCACCGCCAGATTTTTGCAGCAATGCGGCATCAAACGTATGACCATCGGTCTTTCCGGCGGCATCGACAGCGCCGTAACCGCCGTTATGTATGCAGATATCCTGGGACCGGAAAATATCCTGCTTCTCAACCTGCCTTCACGCTTCAACTCCGCTGCCACGCGCAACAGCGCGCAGCAGCTGGCGCAGGCACTGGGCGCAAACTATGCCGTAATGCCCATCAGTGAAAGCTATGAGCTGACAGTCAAGCAGCTGGAGCAAACTCCCATCACCCATCTGGCAGATGGCAGCAGCTTCAATCTGCAGCTCAGCGGACTGATTAAAGAAAATATCCAGGCCCGCGACCGCGGCGCGCGTGTTATTGCTGCAGCGTCTGCAGCCTTCGGCGGTGCCTTCAGCTGCAACTCCAATAAAGCAGAGCTGGCCATTGGCTACGCCACCTTCTACGGCGATATCTGCGGTGCCATGGCCATGATTGGTGACCTTTGGAAGCATCAGGTATATGCTTTGGGACGCTATCTGAACGAAGTAATTTACAAACGTGAGGTAATCCCCGAAGCTATCTTCAATATCCGCCCCAGCGCCGAGCTTTCGGATGCGCAGACAGTAGGCAACGGTGGTGACCCGCTGGTATATGGTTATCACGATTACCTGCTGCGTGCCTTTATCGAAAACTGGCACAAGACTACACCGGCAGATATCCTGCGCTGGTACAAGGCAGGCACGCTGGCCGCAGAGCTTGGCTGTACGCAGGAAGCGATTAACGAAGCCTGTCCCGATGCTGTTGCACTGATTGCCGATTTGGAGCGCTGGTGGAAGCTATTCGCCGGCTTTGCTGTTGCCAAACGCATTCAGGCACCGCCTGTATTGTCCCTCACCAAACGCGCCTTTGGCTATGACCACCGCGAAGCACAGCTTACGCCCTATTTCTCGCGCGAATATTACGAGCTTAAGGAAGAGCTGCTGAAATAAGCAATCTATCCGGCAGAAGAAAAACATGATTTCAAATATTTTTCTTCTGCTTCATGATTAACAAAGTATATATTTTCTCTTGACATCTGTTTAATTAAATAGTATAATACCTTTTGTATTCGGGGTGTAGCGCAGTTTGGTAGCGCACCTGCCTTGGGAGCAGGGTGTCGCAGGTTCGAATCCTGCCACTCCGACCATGCGGGTGTAGTTTAGTGGTAAAACCTCAGCCTTCCAAGCTGATGTTGTGGGTTCGATTCCCATCGCCCGCTCCAAATTAATATGGTTCAGTAGCTCAGTTGGATAGAGCAACGGCCTTCTAAGCCGTGGGTCGGGGGTTCGAATCCCTCCTGGATCACCATGAAAGAAACCCCGCAACCATGCAGGTTGCGGGGTATTTTTGTGTGTAAAAATAGCATTTTTAAGTTGTTGATTTTTGCTGTTTTTCGCCCTGTTTTTAGCGATTTTTTAGGCGCGTTGGCCCCAGCGTTGGCCCCAAATATAAACTATTCTTTAAGTACCGTATAGAATGCAACGCCGCCGGCAACAGCCTGCCATAACAGGCGCTGCCGCTCAATACGCCTTGTCCTGCGCTGCTCCTGTTTGAGCTCCTCTGATAAGCTCATCAACGAGCTGTTTTGCTCGTCGATTATCTGCTTGGATGTCTCTAACGAGCTTTTGGCAGTCGCTAATTCTTGCCTGAGCTGACTGATTGAGCTGCTCTGCTGACTCAGCCCGCTGCTCTGCCCGCTCAACAGCTTCTGCAGCTGATTTAATCGCAGCTCCTGCCTGTTGATTAAGCTCTGCAGCTCGGTTAACCTGCTGAGCGGCACGCTCACCATTACCTCCTGCCGGGGCGCTGCCTCTGCCGCTGAGGCAGGTGTACAGGATGTAGCTGCCGACAGCAGCACACAGACACACAATGCCGATGCGATATATCCACGATTTGTCATACATCAAGCAGCCCCCAGTCAATATCATGTCCGGCAAGATAATTATATGTAGCTCTCGCCCTGTTGGCGTAGCCTTGGCGGTAGGCGTTGCCGACGGCAGCAGCCACATAATACTCCTCCTCAAAAACATCCGCCAGCGTGGACAGGTCATTGACATTATAGCCCCAGCTCTTGCGATTACGCACAAACACCCTCACCACGTTGGTGGAGGTCGGGCACCACATGCCCGCATAGATAACGCATTTGCTGTCATCGATGTACGGCATCAGCGCGTCGACATAATCGAGGCAATCGGCAGCCAGTATCTCCAGTTGAGCAGCTCTGCCCTGCTCACTATCGAGGATAGCGCGCAGCTCATCCAACTCACCGGAGTCGACAATATCGGAGTAGGTACGGCCGATAAATTTACGGCCGCCATCAATCCAGCTTAAGAGGTTATCCCCACGGCCGCCCTCCCACTGGCTCACACCCATGCTGGGGTAATTTCCGGCGGTGCTGCAGCTGACGCTGTCGTATGCGCCCTCGATGCCGGTGGCAATGATGCCAGCAGCTACCTCATGCGCTAAGAGATGTCTAATATCCATGTTATCACATCCTTTTTTTAATCATCTCTGGAAATCCTGAAGGCTCTCGTCTCGATAGCCTTGTTTCCCAGCTGTACCAAGAGCAGCGCTACCATACCAAGGGTGCAGCTCTCGTAGTTGCCCCAGGTTTTTGCGAAAAATGCCAGCCATAAAGTTACCAGCACCCAAACGATAAAGCCTACCACAGCGCAGATTCGGCCCACGCTGTAGGCGTTATCGTCCTTTTTAAGCATGTTAAGTAATTTACGCATTTTTGCCTCCATTTAGGTTATAATTAGGCAGCTCATTTAGCTGCTCCATCAGACTGTCAATTACGCCATTATCGCCTAACGCCTCGTAACTCTTGTAGCAGGCGTCGATACTCTCTTTGGCATAGATAGGTATCCAGCCTTTCTCGCAGACGTAGTGATTGTAAGCCTGGATAATCCTATCTCTCAGCAGCGCCTGTACGCCTGCTCTCAAGGCGTCATTCTCTCTCTTTTTTGCACGGTATAACGCAAACATATAAGAGATAACAGCGCCAGCAATAATATTGATTATTGTTTGTATTGTTGACTCAATCATAAAACACCCCAATTAACTATAGATAATAAATTTAACGCTGCCCGCGTCAGCGTCGACCTTGTCAAGTTTTGCCTTGTCCGCAGCACTCATCAGCCCCGCCGCAGAGGCCGTAGCATTGCCGGGCGTACCTGTAAGGTCACTGTAGCTGCCGGTCCTGGCTACCGATGCCAAGGCGCTGAGCTGGTTAAAAAACTTTTGACCCAAGCCATACACAACTTTGTTTTGCACGGCATTGGTAGAGTCACTGGACAAGCTGTCATCCACAACAGGTATCGCCGGGCTGTCCGACAGATCATTATAGCTTCCGCTGGTAGCCACAGCAGCCAGCCCGGTTATCATGCTTGCCGGATGAGATGCAGGATGGACATAATCGTTGGCGTTAGCAGCTATGCTGTCCAGCTTGCTTTTGTCGCTGCTGCTCATCAGGCCTGCGGCTGACGTTGTCGCGTTGATATAGGTTGTGTCGCTTACCGGCGGAGTGTACCCCAGCGCACCGGTTACGTTGGCCCTTGTCAAGCTGATAACGCCGCTTGATACACTTATGTTGCTGCCGATTTTCACACCGCCCAGAACAGAGCTGCTGGCCGTCGGCAGCGTATACGCTGCAGGAATTGACGGCTTATTGGTTAGGTCATTATAATTGCCGGATGTCGCCACGGCAGCAAGCGTCGATGCATCTACCTTGCTGCTGACAGCCGTTTGTACAAAAGCAGTTGTCGCTATCTGCGTAGTATTTGTCCCAACAGTCGCAGTCGGCGCTGTCGGAGCGCCGCTCAGAACCGCTCCACCATTCCATCCGTTTTCGTTGATATTACCAACTAAAACAGCACTTGACTTAGTGCCAGATGTACATTTATAAAAACGCCAATTGGGGTCGTATTCGTAGAAATCTACACTGTCATGACCGCTATAGCCAAAATCAACGGCATGATAATAGGTGTTGGCGTCACCTTCGCCCCTAAATTTTCTGCATTGGAAATAATTTGTTGCGCCTGTGCCTGTCTGGAAATTAGGTGCGCACACACTGCCTGTACACGCCCCACCTGCCAACGGCAGATATGCACTCAGCACACTGCTGTCTGCCTTGCTGTTAAGCGCAGCATTGATGACTTTATTTTGTACAGGATTGGTTGACGTAGATGACAGCTCACTGTCCACCGTAGATGATGCAGGTATTGCAGGCTTGTCCGTAAGGTCATTATAACTTCCCGACGTTGCCACCGTAGCAAGGTCACTCGCCTTAACGCAGTTGGCAGTCAACGTCTTAACCTTACTCCACACATGTACAAGACCATTAAGGTCAATCATATTTTCCGCCACTAAATATCACCTCCGTAGGCTATTAAAACAAATCCAGCTACGCCATTTGTGCCACCAGATTTGCCTACAACAATACTATAGCTTTGCCCAGCGGTAACATTAGCATATTGACTATCATAACCGCCAGAACCACCATAGTTAGCTCCACCGCCGTAACCGCCGCTTGACTTGACAAATGATAACGCAAAGCCATCAGTCAACTTATTACCTTTGGACGCATATCCATTAGGCGTACCACCCTCGCCATATGTCCATACGCTACCGCCTTCACCGCCTGTTGCCGTCACACCAAAAGCTGACGAATCACCGCCGTTACCGCCTGCGCCCCAGCCGCCTTTGCCTGCGCCACCGCCACAGACAGCAACACGCACACGTGATACGCCAGCAGGCACAACAAACGTATATGTTCCAGCCTTTGTCCAATTCTGTTCTGTGTACGGCACAGCAACGCCGCCACCGCTCTCGTGCTTTGTTGCCACGGCATAGATAACATCACCGATTTTAACACGCATACCTGTAGCGTTGGCATCATCAGTCGCTTTGAGGGCTATATAGCCGTCAGTGTTATCAACTCTTACCCTCAGAGCTTTGTCTCCGGCTTCTGCTGAGGTTGAGTAGATGTTGCAAGCAACGGCAGTGCCGCCTGTTTTCTGCACATATAGTTTTTTGCTTAAAATACTCATAGCGTCACCTACTCAATCCAAATACTGCCACCGGGGATGTTAAGATCACTGCTGACGGTCAGTGTCTGCACCATTGTCGTGCCTGTGAAAGACGCATTATTGGTAGTAGCAGGCGTGTACCCTAAAGCACTTGTTACGTTGCTTTTGGCAAGACTGATAGTGCCGTCTGACACGCTGATGTTACTGCCAATCTTAACACCGCCAAGCGTACTGCTTGTAGCGTTTGGCAACGTGTAGGCTGCGGGAATAGTCGGCTTGTTACTCAAATCATTATAGTTGCCGCTTTTTGCGACCGCTGACAAGTCCGTTGTCTTAGCATATGCAGTTAACGTAGATGACGTGACATCAGCTGACACAACACCGCTGGTGTTGATTGTCAAACCGCTACCAATCTTAACACCGCCAAGCGTGCTACTGCTTGCCGTAGGTAATGTATAGTTACCACTACCACCGCCGCTGCTACCGCCCCCGCTTACGCTTATCGTAACATTGCCGGAGCTGTCAGGAGCTACACCGTTGACCGATTTGACGTAACCGCTGAGCGCGCTGCTTGTGATATAGCCGCTGTTGTTGGCAAGGTCGCTTGTCCTGGATGGTATCGCCGGCTTGCCGGTCAAATCATCATACGCCCCGCTGAACGCCACTTTTGCAAAATCTGCGGTAGCACTCACCCCCAAATTGGTACGTGCTCCGGCTGTTGTTGTTGCCCCGGTGCCGCCCATCACAATAGGGACGATGTCGCCAGTTGTCGGCAGGTCCCCGTTGCCCGCAACGTTTAAGGCATTGTCAATCTCGTCGTTTGTCGCGATGTCGATATCAAGGTTCGACAGCGCTGCCGTTATGGTCTTGTTTTGGACTGGATTGGTACTGGTAGTCGACAGCTCCGTGTCGATGGTAACTTTTGGCAGCAGGCCTACTAACGGCTTGCCGTCAGCCCCGGTAGCGGTCACGCCGGCGGCCAGATCATCGGCGGTGACCGTATCACTGGTCAGGTCTACCAGTGTCTCCCCGTTGTATATAATCTTGTTTACCGCCATGTTACAGGCCTCCTTTAAGCTATGGTTACGGTTGTGCCTCCGGCAGCATTGTCAGACTCGGTGTACGGTATCGGCTCTACGGTTACCTGTGTAAGGTAATTGTAGCCGCCGGTGCTGTCCGGCAGAATGGTCTGCTGCGTAGTAGACGGCGTAGCAGTCTTGGCCTGAGCTTTAGCACCCTCAGTACCGCTCATTGTACCGGTAACGCCCAAGATAGATACACCGGCACGGATGTTAGTAGCAATAATCTTGGCTTGCTCAGTTGTACTGATGGACACTTTACCACTGCCATCGTGATAACCGATAGGGATGCTGTAGGCCTCAGCCTTTTTGCTGATGGTTCCGGTAACAGCACCATTGTTTTTCATCGTGCCGGTCAGCTTATTGCCGTTGACATAGGCGGTCTTGCCTGCCAGAATCTCAGCTACGGCCGCGGTAGCATCGCTGGTGTCCGCGTCAAAGGTGCAGGTACCGGTGATAAGAGCGCCGCTCTTGTCATGCGCGGTATAGGTGCTGAGCAGCTTGTCAGCAGTGACGGTATCGGCCGTCAGGTCAATCAATGTTTTGCCGCCATAAACGACCTTAGAAATATTTTTGTCTGCCATAAAAATTACCTCTCTTTCCGTCCTATACTTAATTGTATAGGAGATGATAAAAATGAAATTACCTAATGGATTTGGCTCAATAGCCTGCTACAGCGGCAACAGACGCCGCCCCTACATCGTCCGCAAGTACATCGACGGCCGCCAGAAGATAATCGGCCAGTACGCCACGTATGAGGACGCTTTGGCGTTTTTGGTCGACTACAACAAAAATCCGTCACTGTTTGCACCGTCCACGATAACCTTTGCTGAAGTATATCGTCTGATGGCAGCTGAGCGCTATCCCAAGATAGCAAAATCAACGGCCAACAACTATAAGGCAGCCTTTAAGCATTGCCATGAGCTGTACGGCCGCCCGTTTGCTACATTAGATATAGCGGACCTGCAGGGCGTAATCCGCGGCATGAGCCGTCGCAATATCGGCTATGCCAGCCAGAAAAAGTGCCGCCAGCTGATGCACCTCATGTACGAGTATGCCGTAAAGTATAAGATCATACCGGCAGCAGCTGATATAACCTGCTACATCGACATAGACAAAAAGGTGGTCCGGTATCCTAAAAAGCCGTTTATTACCCGCCAGCTCAATCGTATTAAAAAGCTAGCTAACAGTGATGATACGCTGGCGCGCTGGGCGATGTGTGTCGTAATGATGTGTTACAGCGGCGTGCGGCCTGGCGAGTTTCTGGCTATCCAGAAAAATGACGTCAAGCTCAAGCAGCGTTATTTTATCGTGCGCGACAGCAAGACTGAGGCTGGCCGCAATAGGGCTGTACCGATAAGCCGCAAGGCGCTGCCCTACTTTAATCTGTGGATGCAGCAGGACGGCCGTACGCTCATAGCTGATGACAAGGCTGGCCAGCTCTCCTACCACACCTACAGGCGGCTGTTTGACAAGGTCATGGACGCGACTAATTGCCATCATACGCCGCATGAGTGCCGCCATACCTGTGCCACAATGCTCGACAATGCCGGAGCAAACGAGACGGCCGTCAAGCGTATCTTAGGTCACGCCAGCCAAGGTGTAACCAAGGGAGTGTATACGCATAAGAGCCTGCATGAGCTCAAAAAAGCTATTGATATGATATAGCCCGTGTTGCTAACGTGTTGCTTATCCGGTAGGAGCTGGCGCTGTCAAGCCTTGCTACATCGATGGGTTACTGTTGCTAACGTGTTGCATGTTGGCCAGCATCAGTCTGACATGCCATAAATGCCGTCACAGCAAGGGTTTGAGCCATTTTAGCTGTTGAGAGTAACAGCCTCAACCTCAGCAACAGTTGTCGCCTGCTCTACCTTATCCTTAGCGGCTCTATACGCCACGTGCAGGGCGTTTGAGCGCTGGGCGATAGATGCAATAACCATACGCAAATCGTTGGCTGTTACCTTGACATCGGCGTTAGTCGCAGTAGTCCAATCAATGGACGCACTAGCTCCCTGTACGTCTAATGCGATGATGGCAGCATTTATGCGCTCCCTTGCCTTGTCGTCGTAGTCGTAGCTGTTGCCGTTGTAGGTAATCGGCTCAACCTCTCTTGCATCCCTCTCAGCTTTAAGCTCTGCGATTTTGGCAGTTTTGGCATCCGCCAGCAGCTCTGCATCGGTAGGTGCTGGTTTAGGATATACACTGCCGTCGTCAGCAATGAGGTATTCGCCGCCAGCGTTGCCGATGAGCTTGTTAAAATCATCGTTGCCTACGATAACATAGCCTTGTTTAAGGTAATCGGCGATTTGAGCTTCGTCGTACTCGACGGCAAGCTTTGTATCTTTTCTCTGCCCATTATCTGGCAGGATGATGTATTGATTTATACGTTCGTTGTTCATTATTTTTCCTTTCTACGCCCTTAGTTAGGGCGGTTTCGATTTGCAGTGGGGAAGAAGCACCGAAGCAACGCTTAATTTCTCGATACCGTTCCAAAAATTTTACTGTATTACTACGGGTCAAGAATCATGGAGCAGCGCTACATTTAATAATACCTCTTGGATTGTCAGAACTAACAGCTCTATTACTTGGCCAACATACATGAGCACGGCTATTAACTATATCGCTGTCGGTATATAAGCAGTGGGGAGTTTATACAACAAGCGTGCGTAATGTTACTATAACACTGCCCATAGCTACATCCGTGACATATGCAGTGATGGCGGTAGTGCGGACAACAAACAGCATAGGCTGCTCAGGCTCTCAATGCTGTCAGTATGTATCCAACGTTACCTCGACAAGCTTTCAGGCAGGCTCTTACGATAGTGGTAACGGTTGCGCTGGTTTTTGGTGGATGTCCATCGGCAAGGCTTAGGCCTTGCCAAAAGCACACCAGTTAAAGCCTGCATAACCATGACCAGAGTCATACATATTGGCGATAAAACTCTTGTTATTTTGGCTTTTTACACCAAAATTACTGTTGCTGCCGCCTAAAACACTGCTGCTTTTAGGAACACCAACAACGCTGTATAGGACACCAAACGCAATAGGAAACGTTACCGTGGTATCTAGGTTTGTTTCATCGCTATTTCCCCACTGCAGAATTAAGCCGTTTGAAAATTTAACGTAGCCGTTTTGTGCGAGATTTGCTGCAATGATGTACGCCCCATCATCTTTTAATAACGCTAAATCGTTGTCAGCTACAAGATTTTTAAACTGATTATATAAGGTTTCCGATGGAAAGACGTGTATCTTTCCGAGATTTGTTGTTGACTGAGCCATTTTTTACCTCCTACATAATTTGTGCTGTGATCGTTGTTGTCGGGTCGCTACTGCTGTGCTGTAAAGACGTTAAATTACTTGTGCCGCCGGAGCTGACCTTATACGTCAGCGTTGCTACGCCGCCAAACTCGCCCAAGATAAGCTCCTGCTTCTTGGCGTTGGGCAACGGGATACTAAACGAGCCCTCTTTTGATGCACTGTTGGTCGTGATTGTATACGTCCATGTGCCTGTTGCACAGTCCGAAACGTCAATATACGCATACGTATCAGCAGGAGTAACCTCAGCAGAGAAGCTCCGGCGTTTTGTGCTTGACGTAAAGGTGACATTATACGTCCCACCATCAAAGGTTACCGGGACGGTATTGGTAACGCCGTTATATGTTACCGACAGCACTTTGCTTGTACCAGACTCGCCGCGTACGGCTACGGTAACGCCGTAGGTGACTGTATATACAGTCCCGTCAACAGTGATCTGCTCACCTGTTGCCATCAAGTTATTGTCATAGTAGACAGCCAAATAAGCATATCCCGATTTAGAGATATCCGGCAAATAGCTGCCGTTGGCGTATCGTGCTTTATATGCAGCGCCGTTGACCATTATCTTATATCTCATAGTTGCCACCTCAGTAATACTTGACAAGCTTGGTCTTGGCGCTGTCGAGGTCTACTTCTTTCCATGTGCCGTCAGCGCACAGATATCTGATGCTGCTTCCGGCAACAGGCGCAGGCACGAGGCCGGCGGCACCGTTTACTGTAGTTGATGCACCGGACATTGCCACGATAGCAGCCCAGCTCCCATCACTGCGCAAATAACGCGTGCTACTGCCTGCAGCGGGAGCAGGGACAAGACCGCTTGCACCTGCAGCCCCGACCGAAGCGCCGGTCATCTCGTTGACAAAGGCCCACGTTCCGTCGGCCTGCAAAAAGCGGTTTTTCGTAACGCCACGGCCCGGCGCCGGGACAAGACCATGGATGCCGCCCTGCGCAGGGGATGCGCCGGTCATATCTTTAAGGTCCGCCACGGCAGATGCTACATAACTATTGACGTAGGTTATTGTTGCAATCGCTGACGTATTAACGTAAGCGGTAACATTAGTGGCGTTGCTAAACGATAACGCCACGCCGATTTCCTGGCTGATTACTGCAGATGTGCCCTTTGGCGGGATGTAATCCGGGTTTGAGTCCTGCGCTACCGCGTACAGTATCTCGCCGTCATCCGGATCGCGCGCATATACGCCAAACTCACGCAGATAATAGCCGCTGGTTACATTGCTGTTATCTGTCACGGCTGCAATCACGCAGGCGCTGTTGTTTTCCGAGTAACTGATGCTTGCAATAGGCAGTGTCTGTACCGGCGCAATCAGTGCGGTCAGGTCCTCAAGGTTCTGTCCGCTGCTGAGCGTACCACTGCCAATCTTGCACTGTGTAAGCTGCATACGACTGCCGGCATCGACCTTGGCCTGCAGCTTAAGGCCCTGCTTGGTCAATACCGGTTTACCCCAATTTGACATTAGCGTACCTCCGTTTATTCAAATTCGATTTCGCTTCCGATATATACCGTCACACCGTCGGACAAGTTGCTTGTTTCATAGTAGGGGATTTCCTTGACGTGTATATTGTCTCTGAGGCGTTTGTTTTTCGTTTCCAGGTAGCTGTCCTCAAAAGCCTTTGATACAGCCTCATAAGTGCCGTGGTATTCTTCCTCCGGCACATAATCACTGACCTTTTTTATCCCGCAACCTATATAGCCGCGGATTTCTTTCGCGCTTTCAAGGCGTCCGAAAAGGCCGGCTTTATGGACAATCAGGCCTTTTAACTCGCTGTCACGCATATCAGGTCACCCCTTTAGCCAGGATAAAATCGGAGGGTGGGATTACCGTATACACGTCCGTATCTGACAACGTTACCTGCACATCGTAGCAGTACTGGCCGCAGGCAATGCCAGCTGTATCGGCTGGAGCAAAATCAAACTGTTTTTCCTTTGCCTCCAGCTGCAGCACGGCAGCCGGGCTGTCGATATCCTGCTTGACCGTCAGCACAGCCCTGTCAGCCTCCGTCAGCAATACAGGCTTATTCTGCGCATCGTACAGCTTGAGCTTCAGCGTGGCGCTGTCGCCGCGCGTCAGCGTTATCCTGTTTTTGTGCGGACCGTCATATTCTATGCACAACATATCCGCTCACCTCCTTCATATCCTGAAAAATAATTTTTTATGCTGGCAAAGCACGCCAACCGTATAAATCTTGCCTTCCGGACGATAGTAGAAAGTCATGCTGTCCAGCCAACTCCGGATATTCTTGGCGCTGTTGATAGCTTTGACCATCTCAGCCATAGCCGCTTCGTCCGGGATGGATTCCTGTACCATGCGCACCTTGAAATGATATGGCTTGCCACCATATTCATACCATTCCAGCACCTCGGCGGTATCAAAAGCTGCTGAACAGACTTCTTAGACCGCTGCGGGAGTGCCTTTATAACGGTGGCGGGCAATGGCCTTGCGTACAAGCTCCTGCTTCTTTGCGATGTCGGCCGAAACGTCATAAAAATCCACATGATATTGCCACGCCAGCTCGTCGACGATTTCTTCCGGCAGCTTTTTGAGACGCGGCAGGATTAAGACAAGCTCAGCCTGCTCACCCAGCTGCGCCAGCCTGCCGGAGATGGACTGCACGATGTCCTTTACTGTTGCATCGCCGCTGATGGAGCTTGGCAGGATGCGCTGCAGGGCATTGTCCTTAAGCTCAAGCATCCTCTATCCCTCCCAGCGTCACAGTCTTTGTGCCGCAGACAGCCACCTGCGTATCAGTCGTCACGGTAAACACCGGAGCAGTCACAGCAACACGCTTTGCACCTGCGGTCATCACTCTTACGATAAGCTCAGACGGATTGATGTCACGACCCAGCTTTGACTTCTGCCACAAGACGTAATCGTCGACAGCCGCATTGACAGCATTTTGGATAGCTGTCGCCTGCGCCTTGTTATCGCTAGCGATGTAGTAGGTTAGGCTGAGGTTATAGGTTACCTGTTCCGGAGCCAGTACGCTGATATTATCAGTCAGCGGCCTTACCTTTTTATCATCAAGCGTTGTCTTGACCTGCTGCAGCATCTCATCGCCTGGCAGCTCTCCGCCAGCCAGCAGCGGCCTTACCTCTACCTTGCCTGCTTCCGGCGACCATACCGTAACGTCAGCAATTTTTGTTGATGCCCTCTTGGCATGGTAGCTATAAGCACCCTCGGGGCCGGCCGTGCTAAAGTTTTCCGGCGCAAGGCGGATATCCTCACGATAGCTGTCGTCAGACTGGACCTCAGCGCCGCCCTCGGAAGTAGTTATGTTTGCCACGCTGTCCACATACGGCACCGGGTCAACCAACGTCTTGAGCTGGCCAGCCACATAGCCGTTACCCAGCTCGCCTTTTGTCAGGCAGGTTGCGCTGCCGTCAGCACTAGTTGCACCCGCATCAATAACCAGCGGGGCATCAAGAGCAAAAAACACGTTATCGCCTGCCGTAAAACGCGTACCGGCAGGGATGATTGTTGCTGTCTGCAGCTTAGCAGACAACCTGATGCGCATTGTAGTCACAGCAGCTTTTGCCGGGATGCGCTCAACGCCTACCAGAGCGCCCAGATGGTCCAGGTTATCACCGGTAGCGTATCTAAGCAGGTTCTGCTTGCCGGTCTCGTTGATTTTGTTAAGCAACAGCACGATGAGCGCCGCAATCGTCAGCAGAAACAGCCTTACCGGGTCGCCTTTGGCCAGCGTCCTGCCGGTAATGGCCTCGTATCTGCCAATTACATAGCTCTCAACCTCATCGGCATCAGCATCAACAAACACGATATCAGCCAGGTTATCTAATTTACTTGTTGTCATCTTTTATTCTCACCTGCACTTTCGGGGTCAGCACGCCATCGTCCGTGCCGGTAAAACTGATTGATTTTATCTCCACACGCGGCTCATATTTTTTGATGGCCGTAATCATCTCAGACTGCAGTTTTGCCTGCGCTACGTTGATTGGCAGGTCAAGCATATCGGCGTTGATGCCAAAATCGCGGTCAAGCGGCACGCCGTATTTAGTCGTTGTGATGATCGTGCGGATGTTCTGCAGGATTTCTGCCGCCTCTGATGCCGGGGCAAAATCAATGCCCTGCACCGGCATGGCCAAAACATCATATGTCATAGCAGGCCACCTCCCGCATACTCTTTAAGGGTGACGTTAACTTTGACGCTCAGCATGCTCCCGGCCTTGCCCCAAAAACTTACTGACTCGTCAATGCTCTCAAGCACCCACATATTATTTGTCACCATGTTACCGCCGATAACCAGCGGAAAAACCTTGCCATTATCACGCAGCCTGCGCAGCTTTTTAAGCTCGCGGGCAGGACTGATGCCCTGATCAGCACGCAGCTGCATGGTAAAGCTGATTTTTTCCACGTCCGGGCCCAGATACTCCAGCACCGGTTTGTCACCGATGATGTCATGCTGAGCCCAACGGCCGCCGGAGCTGCGGCTATAATCATCAAATGTGCGGATATACCTGCTCGATACAACAAACGGGATATCCGCCATAAAACCTACAAGCATTGTATCAGCCTCCTATAATCACATTACCGCTGCCTGCTGCCATGCTGCCGCCACAGCTTACGCTGTCCCCTATTCTGCCAGCAGCCTTGCCATTGATATAAACACTGGCGCTTCCGCTGGCAATTACACCGCTATGCGTCGGATGCGCTACACACCCATGAGGCGCATAACTATCACCCACACGCCCAGCGCCTTTGCCATTAATGATAACATCAGTGCTTGCTGTAACAAGCGCTGTAGGCGCGCAGGCATCGTGGCCAGTGTCATTGTCGCCTAAGCGTGTTGCCTTTGGCATGGTAATCGCCTCCTTTCACCTGTTTTTGGGTATAGTAAAGATCCACCCGCCTAGCGGGTGGCTTTTATTTTTCGGGCATAGCCCTATC
>ENA-OPWL01000575-OPWL01000575.1-human-gut-metagenome-genome-assembly--contig:-NODE-575-length-18534-cov-3.598301_pt1 | contig 18534 bp, 20 predicted proteins | sample MGYA00241508_ERZ502008 | MGnify/ENA primary metagenome ERZ502008 (study PRJEB25962, sample SAMEA2043046) | human gut metagenome | biome: human gut; feature: human-associated habitat; material: faeces... | reverse complement strand
CCGTACGTACGGTTCAATGGGAGGGGCGAGATAATTATTCTCCCTCTACCCTATTTCCCTATTGTATGATATGATAGAAACAGTATTGTTTTGTTCGTAATTCATAAGGAGGATGTATGAAAATCATTCATTGTGCGGATTTGCATCTGGATTCCCAGATGACAGCAAACCTGACAAAAGAGCAGGCAAGAGAGCGCAAAAGAGAAATCATCCGTACGTTTACACGGATGGTCGAATATGCAGAAAAGACAGGGGTGCGTCTGATCATGATATCGGGAGATCTGTTTGATACACGAAATGTATCAGCATTGGCGCGCAATACCGTAAGGGACATGATCTGTACACATCCCCAGATTGATTTCTTATATCTGAGAGGAAACCATGACAGTGACAATTTCCTTTCCAAGCTGGAGGAAGTGCCGGACAATCTGCTTTTGTTTTCCGATACATGGACTGCATACCGGTATGGAAATATTGTGATCAGCGGAATCGAGCTCTCGGAGAACAACCGGGCGACCGTTTACAATTCCCTTGTGCTGGGGCATGAAGATTTCAATATTGTCATGATGCACGGACAGGCGGGAGATTATGCATGTCGCACACAGGCAGAGAATATCAGCCTGAACCAGCTGAAAAATAAAAATATTGATTATCTGGCGCTGGGACATGTACATACCTTCATGCAGGACAAGCTGGATAACCGCGGTACCTGGTGTTACTGTGGATGTCTGGAAGGACGCGGATTTGACGAGTGTGGACCGAAAGGATTCGTTTTACTGGATGTGGACGAGCAGACCTGCCGTGCCCAGATGCAGTTTGTTCAGATGGCAGCCCGCACGCTGTACACGCTTGAAGTGGATGTGAGCAATGTCATGACGACAAGAGAAGCGGCAGAGCGGATGGAAGAAGCTGTAAAACAGGCGCAGTATCCGTCGGGAAGCCTTGTCAAATTTGTACTGACCGGTGAGGTGGAAGTGGATGCGGAGATCAATTGCGAGTATCTGCAGAATCTGTTCTCGGATTATTTTTATTTTGAAAAGGTGAAAGACCGGACAACCCTTCGGGTCGACTACAGTGATTATGAAAAAGATGCCTCGTTAAAGGGGGAGTTTATCCGTATGGTACTTGGATCTGAACTGTCACAGGAGCAGAAGGCAGAAGTGATCCGCTGTGGAATTTTGGCATTGTCCGGGGAGGAGATATAGGATGAAATTACGTTCCTGTCATATCGACAATTTTGGAAAACTATCGGATCTGCATCTGGAATTTCAGGACGGGGTCAATCTGTTTCACGAACCGAATGCATGGGGAAAAAGTACACTGGCCGCTTTTTTGCGGGTGATGTTTTACGGGTTTGACTCTAAGAGAGAATCCGGACTGTTTGATAAAGAACGTGTGGTATTCCGCCCGTGGCAGGGGGGAACGTATGGAGGCGAACTGGATTTTTCCTATCAGGGAAAAGAGTACCGGATCAGCCGTACATTTGGAAAAACAGAAAAAACAGATGTTTTTCATTTATACGATCTTTCCACCAATCTGGAATGTCATGATTTTTCTTCCGAGATCGGAAGTGAAATTTTCGGACTGGACAGTGCGTCGTTTAAAAGGAGCGCATTTATTGCACAAAATGACTGCGAATGCTGTTCGACTGATGCGATCAATGCCAAGCTGGGAAATCTTGTAGAGAATACAAACGATATCAATAATTTTGAGACCGCTCAGAAAAAGATTCATGACCGGATGAATAAACTTTCGCCGGACCGTGCAACAGGTTCCATGAAAAAGCGGACGAACATGATCACGCTGTTAACGGAAGAACTGCGTGGCTATGATGCGGCAGAGGCGTCTTACAAAAAGATTACCGAAAAACTTACCGAAAAACAGGAGCAGAGAAAAGAACTGGCCGGGATTCGGGATCAGTATGCAAAAGCATTGCAGGTGGCGAGTGAAGAGAGCCGCAGGGAAGGAATCAAGCAGGCCTATGCGGCCACCAAACAGGAGGAACAGGAAAAGAAAGAGGCACTGGATGCTTTTGCGGATGTATTTCCGGGACAGGTGCCGCAGGATGAGGAGTTTGCAAAGCAGAACCAGGATGTACAGATGCTTGGGGTGTTAAAAACCACTTTGTTTAATCTGGGGCTGACCGAAGAAGAAGAGAACCGCCTGCAGGAACTTGGTGATAAGTTTGAAAACCAGATTCCTTCTGAAGAAAAAATAACGGAAATGGAAAAAGAGCAGGAGCGTTTTGCAAAACTGAAAGAGGAAAAAACGCAGCTGGAAACGAAAATGTCCTATTTTGAAGCGATGGCAATGAAGCGGGAAGAACCGGATTATACGGTAAAAAATCGTCTTCCGATGATGATCTGCGGCATTATCCTGCTGGTGATCGGTGCTGCCGGTGGTGTGTTGTCGTTTCTGTTGCCACAGGTACATAAGTTTTTCCTTCCGCTTCTGGTGGTATCGGTGGTTGCGGCAGTGGCAGGTATTGTGCTTCTTGTGGTGCGCAAGGTGCAGGTATCAAAGGAAGAAGAAAAGGTGCGTGCACTCCGGGTACAGCATCTGGAAGAGGAGCGTAAGCTCCGCGGACCGGTGGAAGAAATTCAAAAAACCATGGAAGAGGCTTCAAAAGAAGCTTCGCGCATCGAACAGGAGACCAAGCATTTTCTGGAGCAGTATCAGATGGTTCCGGGAGAAAAGGATGCCAGAACCTGCCTGTATGAACTCCGCAGCCAGCTGCAGGAATATGAGCGTTTGCGTAGCCGTGCCGGAAAAAGCGATGCGGCAAGACAGGAATTTGAGCGGAAACAGAACTCTTTGCTTGCATTTGGAAAAGAAGCGGGAATGGATTTCGGAGAAGATCTTGCAGCAGGAATCAGCCAGTTACAGATGAAGGCAACCGAGTACCGGATCGCACAGAAAGCATACGCAGAGGCAAGAAAAAAGAGAGAACTGTTTGAGCAGGAACACAATATGAAAGAACTGGCAGCGGTGGAAAAATGTCCATATTCCCTTGACGAACTCAATTCCATGATCCGTGATGTGGATGAGCGGAGCGAGGATATCCGAGAAGCCATCGAGCAGTACCATCATCAGCTCGAAGATCTGCAGGATCAGCTGGATATCCGGGATGAAAAAGAACAGCAGCTTTCCATCTGCAGACAGGAACAGGAAGAAGAACAGCATTTATACGAAACCCTGCGTCTGACGGGAGAGTTCCTGCAGAATGCAAAGGAGCAGTTTTCTGCGAGATATTTGGGTCCGATCGAGAACGGGTTTGGAAAGTATTACTCGCTTCTGACCGGGGATAAAGAAAAAGACTGGATGGTGGATGCCAACATCGAGGTGCAGATGAAAGAGCAGGGAGAGATGCGGGAAACCAAGTGGCTGTCTGCCGGATATCAGGATCTGCTGGGAATCTGTATGCGTCTGGCACTGGTGGATGCGATGTATCCGAAGGAAAAACCGTTTCTGGTGCTGGACGATCCGTTTGTCAATCTGGATGAAGAAAAGATGGCACATGGTAATGAACTGTTTGGAAAAATTTCCGGGGAGTATCAGATTTTGTATTTTACCTGTCATGCAAGCCGGAATATAGAAAACACAAAATAAAGGGAGAGGAAACATGGAGAAAAAGATTTTATTTCCGCAGATCGGCGGAATTATGCACGGAGGGGATTATAATCCGGAACAGTGGCTGGACCGGCCGGACATTCTGGAAGAAGATATCCGCATGATGAAGAAAGCCGGGATGAATTGTGCAACACTTGGGGTATTTTCCTGGTCAACCTATGAGCCGCGGGAAGGGGAATTTCATTTCGCATGGCTGCATGACATCATGGATAAGTTATATGCCAATGGCATTTACACGATATTGGCGACGCCGTCCGGAGCGCGACCGGCATGGCTGGATGAAATATATCCGGAGTGCAGACGCGTGGATTCTTACGGGGTGCGTGAACATCACGGGGTGCGGCACAACCACTGTATGAGTGCACCGGTTTATCGTAAAAAGGTTTCTGTGATCGTCAATAAGCTGGTAGATGAATTCGGAAATCATCCGGGACTTCTGATGTGGCATATTTCCAATGAATTTGGTGGGGAATGTTACTGTCCGCACTGTGTAAAGCGGTTCCAGGATTATCTGGCGGAAAAGTTTGACCATGATATTGAAAAACTGAACAAGGCATGGTGGACAACATTCTGGAGTCATACTTACAATGATTTTTCCCAGATTGAGCCACCGTACCGCAACGGAGAATTCAGCATTATGGGATTGAATCTGGAGTGGAAACGGTTTACCACCTGGAATATGACGGATTACATGAAGGCAGAGATTGCCATTTTAAAAGAACGTACCCCGCAGATTCCGGTGACAACGAATTTTATGAAAGAATATGACGGACTGGACTATCATAAAATGCAGCAGCCGCTGGACGTGGTGTCCTGGGATTCTTATCCGCGGTTTCACAATGATGAGGAGTCGTTTTCAGATACGATGACAGAAAATGCGTTTGATCATGCCATGATCCGTTGTCTGAAAAAAGAGCAGCCGTTTATGCTCATGGAGAGCGCGCCGGGGCTGGTCAACTGGCATCCGTTTAATAAAATGAAACGTCCGGGCGTACACCGGCTGGCTTCGCTGCAGGCAGTGGCTCTCGGTTCCGATACGGTGCAGTATTTCCAGTGGCGGAAAGGAAGGGGATCGTTTGAGCAGTACCATGGGGCGGTTGTGGATCATCTCGGAACGGATGATACCAGAGTTTTTCGTGAAGTGGCAGATCTTGGGGAAGAATTAAAGAAACTCAAAGATCTGGCAGGGACAGTCGTAAAAGCACCGGTAGCCGTGTTATACGACTGGGACAGCCTCTGGGCAACGGATGGAATGAAGGGGCTGGCAGAGTCCACCCGTAACTATATTAAGACCTGCAGGAAAGCATACCGCAATCTGTCGGCACTCGGAGTGGATGTGGATGTGATTTCCAGTGAAGAGGATTATAGCGGTTATTCTGTGATTGTGGCACCAATGCTGTATCTGCTGCATCCGCATGTCGGGGAGCGCATGAAACAGTTTGTGGAGCAGGGAGGTCATCTGATTGCAACCTATGTGACTGGATATGTGGATGAAAACCAGCTCAATTATCTGGGCGGATTTCCGGGAGACGGATTAAAGGATCTCTTTGGCGTGATCAGTGAGGAAATTGATACACTGTATCCGTCCGACCGCAACTGCGTACATTTTGCCGAAATGCCGGAAGGGGAAGTACGGGATTATGCGGAAGTTCTGCGTGTGGCAGATGGCACAAACGTGCTTGGTACCTATGAACAGGATTATTACAAAGGAATGGCAGCAGTGACGGAGCGCACATGTCAAAACGGCAGTGCCATGTATATCGCGGCCCGGCTGGATGATGCTTCCATGCAGCACCTGTATGCGCGTACACTGAAAAAAGCGGGAGTTTCGATGTATAAACTTCCATATGGCGTGGAACGTCACACACGCGAAGCGGATGGTATGCGGTATGTATTTTATCTGAATGATACGACCGGACCGCAGATTGTTTCCGGGGTAGAGGGAATTGATCTTCTGACGGGAGAGGTGATCAAGGGAATTCTTACACTGGAACCGTATGGCGTGGCATGTGTAAAAGAATAAGTTCTATTCTGAAAGTTTTGTGCATATAGTTACGGAAAAGAAGTGTGGGAGCTTCTTATGGATAGAAATTGTGATGCATTTATCCGCTCCAACAATACCTACGATATCCTGATTGTCAGAGAGTCTTTGGAGATTTCTGACGACCGGGCAGAATGTATACAAAATATCGGTGAAAAATTTGTGGCAGAATATTTTGATCGGGACGAGGTGCCGCAGCTGAGCATTAAGACATATGGATATTCGGTTATCCCAAAATGTTTCGGACTGCTGGATACGCTTGCACTGGAGACAACCGGTATCCTGCAGCTGCAGAATCAGCCAGCCCTGTCCCTTCGGGGACAGGGTATTTTTATTGGATTTGTTGATACGGGAATTTCCTATGAACTGCCCTGTTTCCGGAATGCCGATGGAAGTACAAGAATCCGCTCAATCTGGGATCAGAGTATTCCGGCGGGGGAGAAAAATACCCCTCAGGGATTTTTGTACGGAACGGAATATACACAAAAAGAGATCAATGAGGCACTGGAACAGGAACATCCGCGGGAACTGGTTCCAGTGACGGATGAAGATGGGCACGGAACCATGCTGGCAAGTATTGCCTGCGGAAGTGAAGATCTGCAGGCTGGTTTTACTGGGGCGGCTCCTTATGCGGAACTTCTGGTTGTAAAGTTAAAACCGGCAAAACCATATCTGAAAGACTTTTTTTATATTCCGCAGGAGATGCCTGCCTATCAGGAAAATGACATTATGGCGGCAATTGAATATCTCGAAGAGACTGCCAGAAAACTGGGGCGGCCCCTTATTCTGTGCCTTGGTCTCGGGACAAACAACGGAAGCCATTCCGGTGGCAGCAATCTTTCGGAACTTCTTGATGATATTGCGGGCAGATGGCGCCGGTGTGCGGTTGTGGCAACCGGAAATGAGGCGAATGCCAGACATCATTTTTACGGGAAAAGTGATGGAAATTCGATGGTTGCGGTAGAGGTGAATGTGGAACAGCGGATGCGGGGATTTTATCTCGAGTTGTGGGCCAGTGCACCGGAATTGTTTGTGGTGGCGGTGCGTTCGCCGGGAGGCACTCTTATGCCGGCGCAGAATGTGCCCGGAAATTCGCATCAGGAACAGGAATTTATATTTGAAGGGACAAGAGTGGAAATTGATTATGCACAGGTGGGACGCACGCGGGGGGATCAGCTGGTGTTTATCCGGTTTGAAAACCCGGCGGCAGGGATCTGGACGCTGTATGTTAATCCGAGTACCACGATCACAGGACAATTTCATATCTGGCTGCCAATGACCGGAATGTTAGAAAAAGACGTGGTGTTTTTGCGTCCGGATCCGGATGTGACACTTACCGTGCCGTCTTCGGCAAAAATTCCGATTGGGGTGGGTGGAATGGATCAAAAGAGTGGTATTTTATATCTGGATTCCGGGAGGGGGAATACCATTGCATCGGTTGTAAAACCGGATTTTGTGGCTCCGGCTGTGGGCGTGCAGGCGATAGGAAGGCTTGGAAATTATGTGACACTGACGGGAACGAGTGCAGCTTCTGCAATTGCGGCAGGAGCATGTGCACAGATCATGGAGTGGGGAAACAGCCGTGGGAGAAGACTGCTTTTAAATTCGGTGCAGATCGGAAATATTCTGATTCGCGGGTGCGAAAGGAACCCGGATGTATCCTATCCGAATACCGCCTGGGGGGCTGATGATATAATAGTGTCAAGTTAGTAAGGAACCAATAAATTCAAGGGTTTCCGCTGATTTAGTCCTAAGAAAAAATGCTGTGAGAACAGCGAAAAATGATTAGGATGAGCTCATTTTTAATCTTGAAAATTGAAAAACGAGCAACTTGACACTAAATTACCATTAATTATTCGGATGGTGTATGAAGTGTACCTTAAAAGAGGTGATAATTTAATATTTGATATTTAGGTAGGACTAAATTAGCTCTTGTGTGGACAAGTTCCATAAAGCTGACTTGGTCCTACTTTTTTATTGCAAAAAAGGAGAATGTCAGACTTTTATGAGATTTTAATGAATCAGCCGGAGGAGGAGGCAAAGGATATTGCACTTTTCTTAGAGCTTTTTGTCAATGGTTCTTTGAACATCTTTAATCATCAAACGAACGTTGACGTTGATAACCGTTTCACCGTTTACGGTATCCGTGACTTGGGTACGGAGCTTAGTCCTATTACAATGCTCGTTATGATGGAGAGTATCCAGAACCGTATCATTGCAAACGGAAAGCGTGGCGTGGCAACATGGCTGTATATTGATGAGTTCCATGTACTTCTCAATTCGGAGTATTCTGCGAAATATTTGCAGCAGCTCTGGAAAAAGGTTAGAAAGCAGGGCGGTCTTTGTACTGGCATCACGTAGAATGTCGTGGATCTTTTGCAGAACTACACAGCGACAACCATGCTTGCAAACTCCGAGTTTGTTGCCCTGTTAAAGCAGGCAAATACGGACAGCTCAAAAATGGCAGAGGTCATCGGTGTATCAGAAGCACAGCTCCGCTTCGTAACCAATACCCAGAGCGGTATGGGACTGATGAAGTGCGGAAATGTGGTAATTCCTTTTGACAATCAGATTGAAAAAGGAACAGACCTTTACAACCTCTACAACACGAATATCCGTGAAAAAATTGCCTTAGAGAAAAGCAAAAATGCGGTTGACATTGGCTGATTCTCATGTTAGATTATAGCTAATGAAAAGCTTAAGTGCTTTTGCGGCGATAGAGAGGAGCTACCCGTCCCGGCTTTGCGGGCGATACAAATACAAAGTTAGCCTCTGCCTATGGAATTATCATAGGACTGCTCCCAGAATTGCAATTCAAAAAAGAAAAGTTAAGCCTGAGCCTAACAGCCCAGGCATTTTTCTTTTATGGAAACTGGATGATTCCATTTCCAACGATGAGGATAAGGATGGTTTTATGAAAGATACCCGCTTGTTGAAAATATTTAATGATACCAAAGATATACTGTGTAAATATGATTATTATATCCATACTGTAAAACGAATACTACATCTGACAAATACGGAACTGAAAATACCGCATTTGATGGGGCTTCAATATGTTGGTAGACCGAATCAGTATGCTGGGGATTTTGGTGTATATGCAGTAAAGAAGGGCAGAATTACACTGGAGTCATTAGAAAAGCTCGTTAAGAAGTATTATAAAACAAAAGAAAAGCAGGATAGAATGTTAAAGCTGATACATTTGAAGCTGGATTATCTTTACCTTTTACCGGAAATGTTCTGCTCTTATTCAAAGTTGTATCTTTTTGATATTAACCATAATCCTGATTCGGAATTTGACAGCGACTATCTTTTAATTCACAGAATGGAAGATAAGGTACTCCATCTGGGGATAGTCAAAGCACAGGGGAAAGAAAAGGGATTGTGCCATTGTAATTCTTTTATTACAACGTATGTTGCAGAAAGAGATTATGATATTCTGTATCGTGATCTGTCACATTCCTATGAAATTACTAAAATTGTCCGTGAGGATAAGATAACAAAACAGGCAGAGGTTATTTACCAGAGTGAACAGGCATCTCTTAGAGAAAAATCAGGTATCGAAAAAATGCTGTATGCAGTTGGAATAGAACCGGAAGAAAAGTTGGTAAGATATATTATGAAGCTGAATGTAAAATTTGGAGAATATCATACGCTGGATATGCTTTCGGATACAGAACAGCTTATGAAGAAATGCCGTGACAAACGGGATGAGGCGCTGGTAAAGGATTTTATCAGTTTGTGGAGGAAATGTGGAAGGCTCCGGTAAAAGACTGGATTCATGATATGTACGAAAAAAGGCAGAGAAAATCGGAGCAGAAAGCAAATCGGAAAAGAGAGAATAAACAGTAAATCATAGCATCTAAGCCATTGGTTTAGGTGCTATTTTTTTTGCTCTTTTTCAGGAAGAAGGTGAGGAAAATTGAACATCAAAAAGGTGGATGACAAGCCGATGGTCATTCATACCAAAGAAAAGACAAAGCTTCATGTAAAGACTGCCCCGGAGATAAAAATCAAGGTGGGAAACGTCCTGACCGTAGAGAGGACTCCGAAGTTTGCCGGGGCAGAGAGGGAAGCAAAGGCAGACAACATGGATAAAAGAATGTCTGTATTAAAGGTAAAGTCTGCCACAAAGGACAGTAATGGAAAAGCGGATTCAGAAAAGCGTCTTTCCGATAAAAGAGGTCAGTCGGCTCAATCTTCCAGTGGAAAAAGTAAGTCCGTAAAAGAGGACATCAAAAAATCCATGCAGAAGGAAAACAGCAAATATGCACAGTTTGAGAAATCAAAGCAGGATAGGGAAAAAGCCATTGGAAAGAAAAATGGCAGTACAGTAAGCACGCTTGCTTCGGTAGGTGCAAAGACTTCCTTAGACCAGATGGAGGGTGGCAGTGAGGTTTATGAGTCCTATATGGTTACAAGAAACTTATCCCGTCCGGTAGAAAGTGCCACAGATGCAGGCAGGAGGAAAATCAGGACAGCATTGGAAAAGCCTTAAAGGATATAGCACTTATGCGTTTTTCCATGGCAGCAAAGTACATCATCCGGTATGTGGGGTTGTTTCTGCTTGCCCTGTTTGCTCTGGTGGCACTTGTGGCGCTTCCGATTATTGCTGTCATAGCGATTATCTATAATTCGCCCTTTGCCATTTTCTTTCCGTCCATATCATCGAGAGAAACCACGCAGGACGTATTATCAGCCTATGTCGCAGAGTTTAACAGGGAGGTAAATGATGAACTGACAAACTATTCCGGTTATGATACCAGCGAAAAGATCTATGTGGATTTTGAGGGAGCGGGAGAGCCGGATAATTACTGTGATATTCTGACGGTCTATATGGTGAAGTATGGAAATGGTGATACTGCTACGGATATGACGGATAAGGCAAAGGAAAACTTAAAATCCGTTTTTGATGATATGTGCAGCTACACCATTACAAGCTGGACAGATACCTCGACAGATGAGGAAGGAAATACCACATCTACTACCGTCAAGGAAGTCAATGTAAAGCTATAGACCTACCATGACATGATTTCGGAGTATGGCTTTGATGAAGAAGAACAGGAAATGCTTGCAGAACTGATGAAACCGGAAAATCTGGCGATGATGGGTTATACAGGTGGTGGCGGAGATCCCGGCGAGACATTAAGCCCGGAACAGTATCAGGCGATTGTGGATGCAGTTTTCGATACAAACGGAAAAAAGGTTGGTGGAATATGCCTTGTCAAAGGTAGGACACCCGTACAGTCAGGATTTGAGGGACAGTGGTACACACTTTGATTGCAGCTCCCTTGCCTATTACGCATGGCAGAATGCCGGGGGAAACATTATGTATGAAGGTGCAAATACTGCAGCGACAGAGGGCAAGTTCTGCTATGACCATAATTATCTGGTGAATTACGAAGAAATGCAGCCGGGGAATTTAATCTTTTACAGTTACAGTAAGAATGGGAGATTTTTCAACATTACCCATGTGGCAATCTATGTGGGTAACGGTATGGTGGTGGAAGCCGCCAATGAGCGGATCGGTGTTGTGTACCGACCTGTGCAGAGCGTGTAAAACAGATATTAACTGAAAAGAGAAAAGATGCGTCCGGGCAGATACAAAACGGTCAGATGACATTATTCCAGATAGGACTAGAGACAGGGCAGTGCCGATAGGTGCTGCCCTTTTTGGAGACCAGCTATGAAAAGTTACAGAGATTATTTTAGTATCGGAAAACTGGAAAGGGACAGAAACCAATTTCCTTATGACGGTAGCTGACTATCTGAAGTATGTGGATATGGATACTTTTGACAGCCGGAAAGAGGTTGCAGATTCCATGATAGAACTTGGAAGGACTTTGGGAAAGGAAAATGACTGGAGCGAACTGTATTTTGCAGGCAATAAATCGGTTGCTGCAAGATTCTGTGTGGATGACAGACAGCTTATGAAGTTTTTGAAGGGCTTTTATAACAGTACGGATCAGGAGGCTGTATTTGATGAAAAACGATGCTCCGTGGAATGTCTGAATAAGCTGGCAGAGCTTGGTATGGATACCAGAGGAAAAGCAAGTATTGACAGTCTTTCTTATACAAGGCTGGATACGGTCTTTGAACAGGGGCAGACGCTCCGTAATTTCAACGGTCACGATTATCGTGTCATGGAAAAGCTGTCAAAAAAGAACCTGCTGTTAATGGACACCATGACAGGCAGCTTTGTGGTGGCACAGGGAATCGATTTATTTGCAAGGCATCCCCGTGGAGCAGAACCCACAGAGGAAAACAGCCTGATTGCGATTGAATGGGGCATGGACTGTATTTAAGCAGTACACCTTCTGCCATTGATTTTCACCATATCAGGCAACAGTACGGGACAGAAAGGAAGATAGAGGACATCTATCAGTACCGGGAGATGCTTCAGGACAGATTCTGTCTATATTCCAACTTGGAAATGGATGAGCGTATGAGTAGTAAAGCAAGAGAAACAATCATGATGGCAAGCCTAGTATAACACTTTTCCTGAAAAATAAAACAAGAATGGACTAAAACGGGTTCTGATTTGACAATCTTGATTGTTGCATTTTATGTTTGTGTCAATTTCTGCATAATATGGAATATGGTCGATTTCTGCAATTTGGTTGACTAATGAGCTGAAGAAAAATAAAATAATAAGGGGATTTATGGATTTTTTTGTATATCGTATTTTCCTATTATGAATGTAGGAAAAACGTTAAGGAATTCAGAAAGACATGTCGAAATAAAACAAAGTGGAGTATAAAAGATCAGGGACAGGCTACCGTCAAATAGCGGGAAAGGAGGAGACAACATAGATGTTCAAAATTGCAATATGTGATGATGAAAGTTTTTTTACAGAAGAACTAAGAGAATTGCTCTCCAGCTATATGATGGAAAAAGATGTTGTTTTTGAAATAGATACATATAGTTCCGGGGAGGCATTGATAGAATTAGGAATTGAGGTAGTGCGGTATAATATTGTGTTTTTAGATATCAATATGGAGAAAGTTGATGGTATAAAGACGGCTGAGATGATCAGAAAAGTAAGCCGGGAAGTATTTATAGTATTTGTAACCGCCTATGTGGATTATTCGCTGGAGGGATACCGATTAGATGTTGTAAGGTATTTGTTAAAGGGCAATGCTAATTTTCAGAGCAAAGTCAATGAGTGCATGGATGCAATTTTTGATAAGATGAATTATTCCGTAGTGAAAAGGGAATTTGACTTTAAGGAGGGCAGAAAAGATATTTCACTGGAAAGATTATTATATATTGAGAGTAAGTTGCATTTACTTGAGTTTCATATTATGGAGGATACAGAAACAGTTTATACCATGTATGAAACATTAAATGTGTTGGACGATATGCTTTCAGAAAATGGTTTTATCAGGACACACCAGAGTTATCTTGTTAATGCAAAACATATCAAGAATGTTGTCCGCTGTAAAGTAATATTGACAAACGGGGTTGAGTTATCCATACCGAAAGCAAGATATACAGAAGTCAAGAAAAAGTTTATAGCGTGTCGGGGAGAAGTGTAGATGATTGATTTAATGCAGAATGTACTGTTGATATTTATTGAAGTAATGTGTTGTAAGAGTTTTTTTGAGACTTTTGGTGCAATACGATATAAAGGATGGATTAATTTCATACAGATTTTGTTGTTACTTAGTAGTATGTGTTTTTATTCATATGGCTTCTCTGAATATTTTGTACTAAGGCAGATTATTGCGATTTCTGTGTTTTCGGTATTTATGTTTTGGCATGTTAGAATTAGCCTCAAAAAATCCCTTGTATTGGCTATGCTATTTGATGCGTTGCTGTTGGCAATGGACTATCTGGCGTATTTGATTATCGGAATGTTGTCTTTGGACAGTAATCTGTCAGAGCAGCAATATGGGATTGGAGCGGTTTTGGCATATCTGTTGGTGAAAGTAATTTTATTTTTTCTCATTCTTGTAATAAGAAAACAGTTTGGAAAAAAGTCAATGGAAATGATGCTGGATACAGAATGGTTAAGGTTTCTGTTTTTTCCTGTTTTTACTATAGCAGCTATTTCAGCAATGTTATCTGTTTTTAAATATGTACAGACAGTAGAGCAGGCAAATTTGCTTGCTGTCATTGCATTTGGAATGGTGGGAATGAATATCGTTGTATTCTATCTAATTAACGATATTGTGGAAAGAGAAATGAAGATGCATGAAAATAAGGTTTTTCAAATTCAGGCGAAAAATCAGTTGGAAATGTACAGGTCTATCTCTGAAAATTTTGATAATCAAAAAAGAAAGACACACGAATATAAAAATCAGATTTCATGTATAGAATCTTTGCTGGATAAAAAGCAATATTCCAAATTAGAAGAATATGTAAAAAAAATTTATGGCTCGCTGAATAATGAACCGGATGCCATTAACACCAATAATGTAATCGTAAATGCCATACTCAATACAAAGTATCTGGAAGCGGAAGCAAAGGGAATTGTTTTTGTATTCAGGGTAAATGATCTTTCAGAGCTGAAAATAGAAGATGAGGATGTGGTTACTATCCTTGCGAACCTTCTGAACAATGCCATTGAAGCGTGTGAGACATGTGAGGATAAAAAGGCAATTAAGTTCAAGTTCGTTAAAGAAGATGATATGATAATTATTGCGGTTAAAAATTCATTTAATTATGATGTTGTATATGAGAATGGAGAGATAAAATCTACGAAAACATCAAGTGTGGATGAACATGGTGTAGGAATCAAGAATGTGTTAAAAATTATTGAGAAATATGGTGGTGCATATGTCATTGAAGATAAGAATAAAGAGTTCTTCTTTTCAATTATTATTCCTACGTGAATGTAATGTTAAAATAAGTGGATCTAAAACTATTTAGTGCCGTTTTCTGCAATAAATAGTCCATTTTCTGCAAACTGTCTTGATTTTTTTCACATATGCTTCATACTGAATAACTAAGGAGGCATGTTTATGATAGAGAAGATGGCATTAAAGATAGTCAATCAAATGGAGAAGCAGAAAATAATAAGCAAATCAAATTGCGAATATTACGAATACGCCTTAATAGCTATGGTTGAAAATGCTATAACGGTGGGAACCATGTTGCTTTTAGGGATGCTTTTTGGAAAAATTCTGCAAACGATTTGTTTTCTGCTGTTCTTTCTTTCATTACGGAAACGTACAGGGGGATTTCATGCGGATAAGTTTTGGCAGTGTTATTTAGGTACGGTCATAACGTTTATTGTGGTTATACAGGCTACGCCTAGGTTGTGTGGAACTCCGGCTGTCATGTATGGAATGCTGTTCCTTGCAATAATTTTAATCTATATAATGGGAACAATAAACCATCCCAATATGGATATGGATAAGAGCGAGTTGCAAGAGTCTAAGAAAGCAGCAAGACTGGTGGTTTTAATGGAAGTAATGATAATTGCTGTCTTAGTTTATCTCAAAGCAGATATTTTGTATATTGGCTATATGTCAGTGGCTGTCATATTATGTGCAATCTTGATGTGTCTGGCAAGAATAATAAAACAGGAGGTAAGGGTAAAATGAATGGAAAGGAAAAAATCAGCGTTAAGGCGTTAAGGGTAGTGGAGAGAATTGCCCGTAATGAGGTTGAAAAGGTTAGGTGTGGATGGCCCCCAATTTGCTCTGGAATCGGTCATCAACCGAAAAGACCGAAGCGGAAAGAAAATTAAGATTTGATAAATTAAAAATTGCGTTGAACAAGAAAATTAAGTATAAGAAAAAGCCTTTCAGAAGTGTATGGTGTGTCTGAAAGGCTTTTTTAGTGCCATTTTCTGCAAAAACAGTCCACTTTCTGCAAGGGTAATTGACCTTTAACTATGTTTTGCTATTATGAAACTAGGAAAATTATAATTGTCAATGATATGGTGGAAATGGATTTCAAATTATTTTATCAGGAATTGGAATAGGACTGTTATCTTTTGTGGTTATTTTTGTTTACTCTTTCTTTAATAAATCATCATTTAACATTGATAGTGTAAATATAGATTTTAGAAGTGATAAAATATATGTTGAAAATGTAGTTTGGTTAGAGGATAGTCACCATGTAGATGTGTATCAAGTCGAAAACGCATTATTTGTAAGATGGATTGACAGTTATAAATTATAAAATGATAATGTTTCATTGCTTAGTGAAGGTTTATTAATAATGGAAGTAATCGTGCCAGAAGTTTCAAATACATAATTAAAGTAAATTTGTTGTAGATTAAAAGTAAGCGCCAAATAATATAGATAATATGAAATGACCTCCTAGTTGTCAAAACGTGGATTTAAACTCATAATAAGAATAGAAAACAAAAAGTGAGTTGTTACCATAACGACAATAGGAGGTCACTATGAAAAGTATAATTTATATTGGAATGGATGTCCATAAGAAGACATATAGTTTATGTGCATTATTGAAAGAAACTGGTGAGATTATTGGTGAAACTAAGATTCCTGCAGATGTAAGTCTTATCATCAAGTTCATTGAGAACGCCAAGAAATCAGTTGACAGTGATGATGTTCAGATCAAGACAGGCTATGAAGCAGGATGCCTTGGCTATTCTCTTTACTGGCAGTTAGCTGAAAAAGGTATTGAATGTGATATTCTTGCACCATCAACTATGCACCGTTCTGCAAAAAATAAAGTGGTGAAGAATGATAGAAGAGATGCAAAAAATATTGCAACTAACCTAGCTAACGGAACTTATAAGTCAGTTTATGTTCCAACAGATGAAGATGTAGAAATCAAAGAATACATAAGAATGATGCATGACTTTAAGATTGAACTAAAGAAAGTTAAGCAGCATATTAATGCATTCCTCTTGAGATTCGGTCATCATTATCCTGGCAAATCAAAATGGATTCCAGCTCATATTAAGTGGCTTAAGGAACTTGAACTAAGTGATATGTATAGAGAAATACTTGATGAATATCTATCACAGCTTGAAATCCTAACTGAAAAGATAGAAAGATTTAAATATAGATTGGAAGAATTATCTCAGAAGGAAACATACAATGAGAAGATAGGTCAATTGCGCTGCATCAAGGGTATCGATACAACTGCAGCTATGACTATGCATGCTGAAACATCTGATTTTGATAGATTTCCTACTGCTAATGCCTTTGCGTCTTATTGTGGTCTTACACCAGGTGAAGATTCAAGCGGTGAGTCTTATCATAGATTGGGCATCACCAAGCAGGGAAACAGTATGATTAGAACAACTCTGGTAGAGGCTGCTCAGGTACTTGTAAGAGGGACTATAGGCAAAAAAGGCAAAAAAGTGAAATCAAAACAAAAAGATCAGGATGTAAAGGTTATAGATTATGCAGACAAGGCAGTTATTAGACTACAGAAGAAGTATCATCGTATGATTTTTAGAGGAGTTAAAAGAAATGTCGCAATTACAGCAGTCGCAAGAGAGCTTGCATGTTTTGTATGGGGAATAGAGACAGGTCATATCTCATAACAATCTTTACTGATGTTTTTAAACTTGAGAGAAAGGAAATGAAGTGCTGTTAAAAAGACAAAACACCCCAACATCGAAGGCATAGATGGACTTCAAATTAATAGTACAGGTTCAGCTATCTAAGATAATTACTTTATGGCATTGTGAGTTCTTACTGAAAGTCGCGATTTAGTAAGAATAATGAAAGCAATGATCCAAGTGCACAGATTATAGGGCTGTCGACGAACCATTAACTTTTTGGTCCCAATCCACGTATTACAGTTTGGTTAACTGTCGCAGAATCTATATGATTTGAGGTCTTTCTATGCCCTTGATGATAAAACTTAATAGAAATATTATGAAAGTTGATTTATGTCTTGACAACGGTCATTTCATAACAGTGGATAGAAATAAACCTCATCATATTAGATAATTAAAGTGTTTTTAGATACTAAATTTGCTATATATAGTGTTTTTAGCCACTGAATTCACTCTATATAGTAATTTTAGCACTAAATTTACTATATAGAGGATGGTGAAATCATGGATATTCAAAGCATTAATGACGATATCAAGACCAGACAGTGGATTGAAAGAATAAAGGAGTGCAGGAAAAGTGGACTTCCTGTCAGAAGCAGGCAGAACAACATATGTGAGCAGACCTACTACTGCTGGCTTAAAAAGTTGCGAAAGATGGCAATTGAATCAGGGAGCTGTAAAGGCTCCATCATTTGTCTCTGTTGATCAGAGCACATTTGATAAACAGAACATAGTTATAACTAAAGGAGATGTTCGTATAGAATTTCCCTGTGATACAGATATAGGAACCGTAACGAACATCATTGGTGCACTATTATGTTAGGTGACATCTCCAAGGCTGAGCATATCTATATAGCTGTAGGCTATACAGACATGAGGAAACAGATTGATGGTCTTAGTGCACTTGTCACAACGCAGTTCAGACTTGATCCCTTTTCAAATTCGGTATTTCTGTTCTGTGGAAGAAATGCGAGAGTGATGAAGACACTGTACTGGGAGGGTGACGGCTTTGTGTTTCTTTACAAGAGACTGGAAAATAGCAGATTCAAATGGCCTAGAGATAAATCCGAAGCAAGAGAAATAACACCCCAGCAGTTCAGGTGCCTCAGATACACTGTCTTATACAGGTCTTAAGAAAATAGCCAAGCTATTTGCGATAGAAAAGGAAATTGATACATTCCCACCTGAAGATAAAGTCAAGATACGCCAAGAAAGATCAAAGCCATTAGTTGATGACTTCTTTTCATGGTGTAAAGATAATCAAAACAAGGTGTTAACAGCTTCTAAGACAGGAAAGGCTATACAATATGCCTTGAATTACGAGGCAGGACTGCGTTCATTTTTAGAAGATGGTCTTGTACCTATGACA
>ENA-OPWL01000537-OPWL01000537.1-human-gut-metagenome-genome-assembly--contig:-NODE-537-length-19210-cov-12.588985_pt1 | contig 19210 bp, 14 predicted proteins | sample MGYA00241508_ERZ502008 | MGnify/ENA primary metagenome ERZ502008 (study PRJEB25962, sample SAMEA2043046) | human gut metagenome | biome: human gut; feature: human-associated habitat; material: faeces... | reverse complement strand
CAAACAAGTAGAGATAATAACAAAGATGATATTTGAACTTTGTTATATAGAAGCAATATTCTAAAAACACAAAAACGACTGATTTTAGGCTCAACGCCTAAAGTCAGTCGTTTTTGTTTCTTACTCTTCCACAATCTGCGTGATGCGCCTGATGCGCCGGTTACGTTGGTTTATGATGAGCGGCACACGTTCTACCACCACCATCGACGTGTCGAGCCCCAACGCCTTAGGTTCGCCAACACCTATCTTGCTGATGATGGCATAGATGCTCATCAGTAAATTCTGCTGGCGATTGCCGAAACTCTCCGGGTAATACACGCGATGAATGATGACAAATCGGAAATCACCAGGAATTCCATTCTTGCGAAGCGAGGCGTACGTACTGGTCAGATCCACCTTTTTGCTATCTACCAGATCTTCTACCACCTGTCTCAGATAGAGGCTCACCCGGGGTTCTATGCGGAAACCTATGTACATCGTTATGCTGTACAGGGTGTTTGGTATCAAAGTTTCACAGCTGTATTCCAGCGTGTCTGGAGTATCAACAAAAACCATATTGACAAGCCAGTAATGATCGGCACGCTTAGGCTGCTTGTTGATAATGGAATAGAGCAACTTGTCATCTACGGCTCCCTCCTTTTCGGCATGGTTTATATAAACAAGGTTGGACGCATACTTTGGAATGCTTTCGTCGGCTTTAATGTCGGAGATAATCTGATAATAGTCAACCAGCGGTTTTGAACTGATATAATTACCGCGTATTTTTATGGCTCTGAACCATACATACATCATCAGGAAGAGAATTCCACCAATAAGCATCGTGCACCAGCCTCCTGCAAGAAACTTCGACAGATTGGCTACCAGGAAGATGGCTTCGAGGGTGCAGTATATACCCATAAACAATAGCGTAAATCCCCACGCCACTCTCTTGCTGTGCAAGTAAAAACCAAGCAGCAAGGTGGTCATCAGCATGGTGATGGTGATAGCAAGTCCGTAGGCAGCTTCCATGTGTGAGGAGTCGCGAAACAATAGAATGATAAGAACCACACCGATGTACATGGCAAGGTTGATCGTAGGAATATAAATCTGCCCCTTTACCTGGGTGGGGTGCTTGATTCGCATACGCGGCCAGAAGTGCAGGTTCATGGCTTCGCTCAATATGGAGAAGGTGCCACTGATAAGTGCCTGACTCGCAACAATTGCTGCACCTGTGGCCATGATAATGGCGAAAAACAACATGCCGCGCGGCATGATGGAAAAGAACGGGTTCACGTACAATGCCGTGTCCACATGGTTCAGCACCCATGCTCCCTGTCCCAGATAGTTAAGAATGAGCATGGTCTTTACAAAGGCCCAGCTGACAGCGATATTCTTCCGGCCACAATGTCCCAAGTCGGAGTACAGAGCCTCAGCACCGGTGGTGCAGAGAAATACGGCACCCAGTATTAAGAACCATTGTGGCGATTTAACCAGCAACATTACAGCATAATATGGGTTGACAGCTTTCAGTATCAACGGATAAGAAGTAATGCTAAAAACTCCCACCACACCTAATAACAAGAACCATAGCAGCATGAATACGCCAAACGACTTGCCAATGCTCTCTGTGCCAAACCGCTGCACGAAGAATATAATGGTGATGATGGCAAGCGTGATAGGAATAACAGGCAGATCTGGACTAATACTTTCGAGTCCTTCGACGGCTGTGGTAACCGTGATGGCAGGGGTTATGATGCCATCTGCCAGCAAAGTGCTGGCGCCAATGATAGCCAATATGTAAATCCACTTACTTTTGAGTCGACGCAACAAGGCATAGAGGGCAAAGATACCTCCCTCGCCTTTGTTGTCGGCACGCAGCGCCACACACACATATTTGATGGTGGTTTGTAGGGTGAGAGTCCAAATGATGCAGGACAAGGCGCCCAATATGGTGTTCTCGTCAATGGTTTCGCCTGTATGTAATATTGCCTTCATCACATAGAGGGGTGATGTACCGATATCGCCAAACACGATACCCAGTGTAACGAGCAATCCCACGATACCTACTTTATGATGATTGCAAGCTACTGAATTTCCTATAACTTCTCTCATGTTTATTCTAACAGTGTTATCCTTGTTATCCTTTAGATTGTCATAAATGCGTGCAAAGGTATAAACATGAGAGGTAAAATATGATTAGCTTAACAATGATTACCGTATTTAACTTTCGATAAAGGCCCCACAAGTATGGGTAAGCTTCATCAGAAACAGAGGTGGAGTTATAGTTTTACGATTATTGCCGGTAAAACTCCGAAGCACGTTTTAATGCTTTTGCCCTTACAGGCAGGGTGTTCAAAATCGGCATTAAAAACGACACCGTTCTGACAGATAACGGAAAGAAACTCCTTGGCGATGAGCCTCCAAACTTCTTGAAAACCACCGAAAGGAGAATAAGGAAATCCTCACTCGCCATTTCTATGACATGCCTAATATGATGTCAAGAAATGAAGGTGTGTGGTTGTCGAATGGTTGGGTAAAGGCTTTGCTTTGGCTTTTTTGCTGTGTTCCCTTTATACAGTCATTTCGATTGTATATTTTATTGCATCATACATAGACAAGTAAGCTGAGGATGGGGTGATGTTGAGTCACCTCATTCCCTTTTGGCTTTCAATTCTTATCATCGTCAAACGGTAAAGAAGAATTGAATTTATCAAAATCAGAGTTGAATAATTTGTCTTGTATCACACGATACTTCTCAAACTCTGACTCTGCAAAGCTCTTGGCAAATTCAGCAGAAACCTTTCCTGCATCATGTAATACGGCATCACCTCCAGCTTCAAGAATAATATCAATACGTTTAGCCCAATCTTCCATAGTCATTGGTATATGTCGATTTGCCATACGTTCTGCTAAGTCAAGCACAGAGTTGACAAGTTTTCCCATATCTTCAAGTTCCACTTGTTTTAGATAGTTCTTGGCGATACTCACATCTGGCTTGACAATCTTTCCATCAGGCGCATTCTCCCAAGTGGTCAGTCCCATATGCTCTTCCTCCGCATTGGCTCTTTCTACGATAAGTTCTGCCGCAGTATGCCCATGCACTGCATAATGCATCTTATTCTGAACTTTTTTATAAAACAGACGTGTGGTAGGTGCATCCTTATTGTAGTCAACAGCTGTAGCATATATATCTGTGAGCTTTTGGTAAAATCTTCGTTCACTCAATCTAATCTCACGTATTTCTGCTAACAAATGCTCAAAATAGTCCTCACCTATGAACGAGCCGTTCTCCATACGCTTCTTGTCTATGATATAGCCCCGAAGCGAGAACTGCCGGATAACATAGGTACACCATTGGCGGAACTGTGTGGCACGGATGGAGTTGACACGATAGCCCACGGAGATGATGGCATCGAGGTTATAGAACAACGTGTTGCGCCGAACCTCTCTCGCACCTTCCTGTTGAACTACCGAGATTTTCTCGGTAGTTGCCTCCTTGTTCAATTCATTCGTATCATATATATTCTTCAGATGCAAACCGATGTTGTCAGCGGAACAATCAAAAAGCACGGCCATGGCCTTTTGCGTAGCCCACACTGTTTCATCTTTATATAGCACTTGTATACCTTGTTCTTTACCTTCTGCCACAAAAGTCAAAAACTCCGCCGTACTGTTTCGTATTTCAAATTTCTTTGTCATAAAACTATTTGTTTACCTTTTATATCCGACTATTGTATGTTTAGTGTCTTTTTGAAATAACCTCATTTCTTTCCTATCACCTATGACTTTTGCAACCGTTGCCCTACAGGAAATATTACAATCACCTTAATCCAGTTGCAATTAGATAAAAACACGAAACAACTCGTATTGTTGCAAGCATAATGTGGAATACAACAAATCTACATAAAAATTTGATTTATAAGCCAGTCGAGATAAAGAACCAAATACAATTTCCTCGAGTGTTCACTAAGACGAGAATATAAAGTAAAGTCCGCCACAATTCCTTGTCCTATAAACGTGCTCTTTCGTCACAATAGTTGTATAGTTGAGTTTCTAAACAAATGTTTAACCTCAAAAGTTAGGCTTATGAAAATTGTATGCGGACTTGATATGTACAAAGATACAAAATAATCGGCAATAAAAAGGATATCAACATTATTTTTATTGCTTGTTTCACCGTACAGCAATAAAAACTATAAAAAGCATTTTTGTCTACACTCTGCACTAATTGCACATAAGTCGTTATAAATCAACCATTTCAAGAGTGTAGACAACATCACTTTTAATATACACACTGTCTGCACTCTGTCTGCACGCCAATGCACTTACCCGTGCACTTTCACACGCAGTTGGCTGCACTCTGTCACTCACAAAATTGAGTACAAGGCGAGCGGATTTCTTGTCGGAGAATTTGATTCTTCTACCTCCCGTTACCATAAACTTCCCCTCCCATTACAGAAAACGGTGCCTTCCCCTTAAGACCAAACGCCCGTTTCGTGCAGACAAGTGTAGACAAGTGCAGACAAGTGTAGATGAGTGTAGATGAGTGTAGATGAGTGTAGATGAGTGTAGATGAGTGCAGACACTTTGCACGTTTGTATACACGCCAAAACACGCTGATTATCAACGCTGTGCAGACAAAAAGTGCAGAGTGCAGACAAATTGTGCATAAACAAATTTGTTCCATTATGTTATCACGACAAACTACATTAGAGCCAATGACACGGCGCAAGCCTTATGTCTCTTACAAGCAGGGCGGAAAGCCCTGCCTCAGCTTATGTAAAAAACCACGGCGCCAGCCTTATGTTACTTATGTAGCTTATGTACTTATGTCTCCCGCGGTAAGCGGCACAAGGGCGAACTGCCCTTAAAAACACAGAACAAAGTTTATTACTCCAAATGTCGGATAATATATATTCCTGATCAGTTCACTATAATTGATTTGGGTGGCGCATTGACGAAGTCGGGTGATACATTGCTGTCCGGCCAAACGCCTAAGCACCACATAGTAATGCTTAGGCGTTTGGCCGGACAGCAATATATTGTTATATACAACTTGAAAAACGTCAATATCGCTACGGCGTCAGCCATCATCAGCACGTCAGCATGCCTCGCACGCTTTGCAAGCCTTATTTATTCTTTCGTCTCACATTAAACTTGATGCCCCCAGCTTTGCCAGCGTGGTACGCCATGTCACCTTTGCCGTCGTGCGTCAGTTTGTACACTTTGAGCATTTCCCCCTCGACAAACAAGTCGCAGCAGAAGGTGTCTCCCACGCTGAGTTGCGCATTACGGCTCCTTGTCACCTCAAACATATTGTTGCCCAAACACCGGAACGTACAGCTGCGGTCGGGCAGCCAGCGCACTATCACCTCGTCGCCAACCTGCAATTCGTTAGACAGGCATGCCTTGCTGAAAAACATTTCGCTCTGCGATGCAATCGTATGTCCCCCCCTTACAGAAATCCCCCCCCCGGTTGCAAAAATCTGCAAAATCGTCAAATCCCAAGAAATTAGCGATTACGTTCAGCGTATTTTTGCTGGGTTTGCTTTCCTGGTCGTGAATATACCCCCACATGCGTTTGAGTGTGGTAGTACTGATATATTCGTGGCATTCGGCAAGCAGCAGTTCGCTCAGATACGCAAAGTCGTGGTTGCGTTTCATTTTAAGCCCGGTCCTTTCCTCTAAGGCATGTAGCAGTTTATCTTTCATTTTAGCAAAAATTCAGTGTCTCTATGGGTCGAAAAAGTAGAAGCCTCTCCCGTACCCATTGTTTGGCGGCGTGTTCCTCACCCATTTGTTATGCAAAAGTAGCAATTTGTGCGCACAAAAAGCATACGAGTCTTAAATAGGATAAAAAGGACAATATAGGATAAGATGGAAGTGTCGTATATTTGCGAGCAGATATTAAATATTAAAGTTAACAGAAAACGCAAAGGAAAGCAAGGTAGCTGTAGCCCTCTCCTTTAAGGTTGAATCGGGCGCACACTTGTTAATTGGCATTTATATACAGTAATAAGGTCATAAAAATTAGTTTATATCATCATGTTCAGCATTAGTCGACATACCTTGGCCCATTGTTGGCCCGCGAGTTCTGCTTTAATGACTCATGTAGCCTGCAAAACTTGTTCTACAACCTAAATTAGTAACAAACACCGTGCTAATTCATATCAACTAATTTCGAACACCTGTTTACGTAAATAGTCCAAGTTCCCTATCTAATAAAGATCTATGCTATGCAATGTCCTAAATGTGGTAATCCTGTGAGTGAAGGGCAACAGTTTTGTACAAAGTGTGGCCAATCCCTAAATACGAATTCAATCAAAATGCCTCAGCAGCCGTCGGCACCACGAATGGCTGCTCCGCGTCCTGCCATGCCCCAACGTCCACAGGCACCGCAGGTAATTAGTGGTGATGCACCCCGAGTGGCAACGCCGCAAAGGCCTTTGCCGCCGCAGAGCGTGGTCGGGAAAGCACCGCAAAGGCCCCAAGCCCCAGTCGCCCCCCAACAGCCCCAAGCCCCTGTGGGCAGTGAGGCGTCGCAAAAGGGGTGGTTCACTAATGGTGTACGTGCTGTGGCTAATGCCATGACGGGCGGTGCGCTCAATCGCAGCATAGCCAATGAACAACAACAAGCTTTGCGCACACAACAACGTGATGCACAACAACAGATACAAGAGGCGCAGCGTGCACAACAATCGGCCGAGAATGAAGCACAACAAGCCTTGCGTGAGGCGGAGCGCCAACGTGACCGCCGTGCAATGGAGGCAGTTGACGGTGTGGATGTGGTGCGTGGACGTGCTATCTGGAGCATACAACCAGGTGAGATAGGCCGCCGTATCAGTGAGCGCGAACTTGAGGAGATAGAAAAGCTTAAGGGCATCATTGTGCAGGAGGGCTGCACGGCCATTGTATTTGCCAATGGTGAATTGGTGGCTAATTTGTCGGCGGGTGCTTACCTGTTTTATAAGAGCATAGAAGAGGAGCAGGCCGCATTGCAAGCCGCTATCGAAAAAGCGCAGAAGGAGATGGACGAGGCCGAAAAACGCCGCCTTGCTGCAGCTCGGCAAAATGACCCCACCTTCAGGCAACTTGGTATTGTGGGCGAGATAGGTCGTGGCGTTCGTTGGTTGGGTCGTATTATCTTTGGCGAGAAAAAACAAAACAAGAAAGATCCGAAAGAGCGACAATTAGATTATGCACGCATTTTGGCCCGACTCACACAAGCGCCAATATTGTCAGTCTATTTGGTGAGCAACCGCGTGTTAAACTTGACATTTGGTGGCCAGCCCAATGCTGATGGTGGTATAGACTTCAAGCCTTACGTGATTCCTATGGGCATACAGAATGTTGAGGTGGGCGTTTCTTTGCAAATGCGCATCAACGATATTCATGCGTTTGCCACGAATTATTTGTCAGATCGTAATAGTGCCACAGTGGCACAGATGCAGCAGTTGTTGTTGCCAGCCATTGAGCAATTGCTGAGGCAGCAGTTGCGCAACACCGATTATCAGTCAACAGGGCTTGATGCACAAGTAGTTGAGCAACTGAAGCAGCAAATTCAAATGCTCATCGATGCGCAGGTGTTTGGCATGGAGTGCACACAAGTGCTGAGTGTGACCGATAATAATGCGGACTTTGAACGTTTCCGCTCGGTAGAACGTGAACTTTATAATACGGAGCGTGAGTTAGATTTTATGCAGCGTACGGGTGAATTCCGTAATCGCATGGAGGTAGAATCGAATACCCAGCAACTTAATACCGCGCGTAATGCTGAGGAATTGCGGCATGCCTTGCAGTTGCTCAACAAAGACCAATTGTTGCACGATGACGAATTAGAGGAATTTGTGCTATTGCTGCAAAGTCAGAAGCGCATTCGTGAGGCCAAGACACAGGAGCAGGAGTATGAAGCCTTGATGGATTTGGGCAAGAGCCGTCTGATAAAGGACGACGAACTGCAGGCGTTGCAGAATGATTTGGCGCAGAAACGCATACCGCGTGAGGAAATAACGCAGATTATGCGTATTCAGAGCCAGCAAAAGGTTGACGATGCCAATATGCAGGCCGAATTTGCCTTGAGCGACAAGCGCACCGACCATGAGTGGGAACGCGAGGATTTGGAGCGCAGACGTAACTGGGGAATTGAAGACGAGGAACGCGAGCGCGAGTGGTTGCGCGATGAAAGGGAATACAATCGCGATTTTGCACGTCGCAAGCAAGAGGACGACTACGACTTTGCCAGCATGATGCGCAACCGCCAGATTGAGCGTGAAGATCACCTCTTCAACCGGAACGAAAAAATAGAAGATGAGGAGCGTGCGCGTCGCAACCGGTTGGAAGATGAGGCGCTGGCCCATGAGCGTAATCGCCAAAGCAAGTTTGATGACGACCAACTTGATGCCAATCGCGCCCAAAGGCAAATAGACAAGTTGCAGGCTATGGCACAGATGCAGTCGCAGCTCGATGCACAAAAGTATCAGCATGAAGAGCATGTGGAAAGCATTCGTGCCAATGAGCAAATGAACCGCGACAACCAATTTGCCAACATGACGGCAGAGCAAATACGCGCAGCTCAATTGTCGCATATAAGCGAGGAGGCACAGGTGGCCATGGCTAATGCTTACAATGGCGAGAAAGAGGCAGAATTGCTGCGCCAACAGGCGGCTAAAGATGAGGCTAGCATGCAGGCCGACCGTGAAGCTATGGCGCAGGACAAGCAGAGCTTGATGAATTTTGCCCAACAAATGGCTGGCATGGTGCGCGACACAGCCACACAAGTAAGTGGTGCACAACAACAAATGCAACAGCAGCAAATCAATGAATTGAAGGGCGAACGGCAATATGCTCAGCAGCGTCAGGACCACATACAAGACTTGGCCTTGAACAACATATCGCAAGTGAGTACCGCTGCGGCGCAAAACATTGCAGCCTATAATAATGGTGCCAACATAATGCAGCAGCGACAGGCGCAGCAAGCCGCTCAAACAAAGTCGGCTCAGGTGACACCGCAGAATGGTGCAGAACCTGCGGCAGTACCTGCTGGGGCAGAGATTGTTGAATGTGAGTGCTATAATTGCCATCATACGCTACACATTGCAGCCGGCACACCGCAGTGCCCTGATTGTGGCGCACCATTTCAATGGTGATATGCCATAGGCTCGAGGCAGCCGGGCAGATGAAAGCCCAGCAGATGGTTGCTAAATGAGCAGGTTCGTAAAACATTTAATTCTGTAAGCTATATGTCTGACATTCAATTAGGTGGTGATGCAGCGGTAATGGGAGGTGTGCATTCTGATTCGCATAACGTAGAAACGCACAACTCAACTACCAACACCACGCACAACAATACGGTCACGGACAACTCAAAAACCATAAACACCAATGTGGTGCATCAGGCCCAGCTGACCGACACACAGATACGTCAGGACAACGAAAAACAGTTTTTGCAGGCCGTAATGGCGCATATGCAAAATGGTATTCTTGACCAGCGGGAATTGGCAGAAATAACCCAACTGAGCCTGCAATGGCACATTCAGCCCGAGCGTGCCAACCAGATTATTGACCAAGTGCGTAAAAGCGCTTCGATCATTAACGGCAGTCAGGGTAATGAATACCTGGCCGGCCAAATATTGCAAGAGGTGTTTAATGCCATTCAGCAAAACGAGGTAGAAATACTGAAACACAAGTTCCGCACACTCGAACAGTTGGCACGCACTTCGGCCGACGGCAATGTGCAATGCTACTATCACTTGTTGTTAGCCTCGCTCTATCCTGAAAACAGCGTTGTGGCTTTTATCAATAGCCGCACCGACAACTATTGGCAACTGTTTTGGGTGCACGTGGCCTATGTCAAACTGGGCAATGCCGATAATGCTGTGGCACTGTTGCCGCGCTTGGGGGGCTTTGGCGCCCCACAGGGTGATGTGGCACTGCTCATGGCGCTTGACAATTTAGCCGACTATCGCCGCAACAACAACCAAACCTACTACAAGCAGCAAGCTTCACAGTATCTGAATGATGCTTGTCAAGCTGGCATGAGTGAGGCCGTGAGCGGACTGTGGTACGCTGCCAAGGAAATGCTCGAAAACGATGTGCCACAGCCCGAAGACTGGTTCCGCTTTTACTGCGAGCAAACGCTGAAGGAGATGGCTCCTGCCCAAAAGCAAGTGCTCGAAAAGAGTGCTTCGGCAATGCCGGCTCCTCCACCGCCAATGCCCAAATTCAATGCCCAAAGTGTGCAACTCAATCAGTCGCAAGGGTTCAATCCCTTGCAAGCAGCGCGGCAAATGGACTTGGGGAAAATGACAACCGTGGAGCAGATGCAGCAACAGATGCAGCAAATGCAACAGCGCTTTGGACAAATGCAACAGGCATTTAGTGCCAAACTCAATGGTTGTGCGCAACCAGGCATGCCTTCAATGCCCAATATGCCCCAAAACGTACAAAAAGGGGCAGAAACCCCTCCGCCCATGCCTGCAATGCCGCAGCAGCCCATGCCAGATGTGCAAGAAACAGTGCAGCCCGAGATGATAGAGCAATATGGCGTGTTGTTTACCGACAGCGTGAAGCTCTCTCGCAAATATGGTTGCCAGCCCACAGAGGTTTATGCCGTGCTGAACCAGTTTATTCAGCAATCTGAGTCCTTGCAGATGCATTGGTACCTCTTTGATGCTGCAAATAACGAAAGACTGAATGACTCGGACTATTGGGGCGACTATAATGACGCATTAGAGAGCTATTTGCAGCAAAATGGTTTCACGCTGAGTGTAGCTACCCCCGTATGGATTATTGGTGGCGGTGATGTGATTCCTGTGCCACAGATAAATGACCCCATGTACAGTAACTCCATACCTACCGACATGCCCTATTGTTATTACACGGGCTTCTTTGACGATCTGTGGGACGGTGATCACAAATTAGTAGGACCGCGCAACACCATATCGCGCCTTCCGCTTGAAGAGGGCGAAATGCAGACAAACATTGCAGACGACCTCGGCTCATATTTCAACCTCTGTGCAATGACACAGGGCGAGATTAAGGTGGATGGTGTCACAATGGCGTCGAATGTGGCATGGCGTGACAACAGTGTCACAATGTCGCACCACTTGCCTTTGCTGCATGTTGACACACCCGATGTGCAGGAGGTGGACAAGGGCATGTACTTGTGTCCAAAACTGGTGTCTCCCAACGAACAGTCGGCATTCAACGAGCAGGCATATAACGATTACATGAAAGCTGCGCAGCAGTGTGGCATGTTGCTCTTTAATCTTCATGGTAGCGATGGTGAGGGCGCTTCTGGCTTTTATGGCGAAGGTCATGGCTCGTGTGTAGAGTCGTTCAACCTTGACATGCTCAAACAGAGCAACGGACGTGTGTTAAACACCGTAGCTTGCTTCGGCGCGCGTTTTATGGGGTACGAGCGTGACGATTCCATGTTGCTCTCGTCTATGCTCGGTGGCGGCTATTTGCTTTATGCAGGCTCATCAGTAAGTGTGCCCATGATAGGTGATGATGAGCAAGAATGGCCTGTGGGCACTGTGCAATATCCAGGTTCAGGTTCTGAAAAGTTTATGCCTGTATATTGTTACTACCAATTTTGTGGTTTGCCTGCAGGACAGGCCATGATGCAAGCCAAGATGGACTATTTCAACACCTTCCGCCACATGGAGCGTGACGACTTCTCTCTGTCTACTATTATTATGTTCGGACTTTATGGCAACCCGATGTTGCATGTGCGCCGTCGCGAGGACGTGATAAAGCGTTCGCAAGAGTTACAAGTCTTGCCACAGTTGCCGCAAAACAAGGCGGTAGATGCCCCAGTTGACCGTATGCAGTGCAAGTGCCTGTTAAACAAGGAACAGTTGCAGCAGAGCAAATCGTTGATTGAGCAAATCCGTGCCATCACCGACTCCAACTTGCAGTCTATTCATCAAGGTGTGCAGCAACACTTGTATGATGCCTTGGGGCTCGACCCCCGCTGGCTCGATCAGGTTGATGCTTTTGAATACGGCAGCAGCAAGGGCGTACAGACATCGGGCTACCGCTATTGTTACGACACTGACAACCAGCATTTAAGCAAATCGATAGTTGAAGTAAACCGACAAGGACAGGTGACACGCAAAGTCACCTTCAAATAACATTGCATAAGAATATCAAGCATTTACAATTTATAAATATTAAAACACAACAATAATATGGGCTTCTTTGGATTTAAGAATAGACGCGAGGTTGAAGAAGAAAAGCAGCAGGCTGTAGAACAGACCATCCGCAATAACTATATGAGTCTGAGTAACATCAGTAAGGGTAGTCAGATAAACATAGCCATTCCTTACTTCGATGTGTTCGACCCGCGCCTTGCCGACTATGGCGTGCCGGTATCGGTGCATGGCACTATTGTGTATAGCATTGATGACATGGACCTCTTTAATCAGGTGAACAAAACGGAGCAATTTACCGACGAAACGTTCAAGAACAAGCTCCGTAGCACGGTCACAAAGTATGTAAAGGGCGTAGTGACCAATGCTCCCACCGACGCGCAAATTCCGCTTGTGCAGATTGAACGCAAAATTTTGGAGATTAGTGAATTGGTGCAGAACTATGTGACGCCTAAGGTTGAAAAACTCTTTGGCATTACAGTGCGCAACCTTGATATTACCAGTATCAACGTAGACAAAGACAGCCGTGGCTACCGTGAACTTAAAGCACTTACGGCTGACTTGGAGAAAGAGAATGTAATGGCTAAGCATAAGGTGAATCTTTCAAACTTCAATCTCCAAAACGACCTTAATCAAGATGCTTTGCGCCGTCAGCAAGAAATGAACCTTAGTGGACAAGAGCAACTGCAGCAAATGCAACTTGACAATCAGCGCGAAACTATGCGCATACAGCGTGAGGAGATGCAGCGTGCCAGTCGTTTGCAAACAGAACAGACTTTCCTCGGTGCCCACCAAGCGAATCTCAATGCAGGCATGGTAAACAATGCGACCGACAATGGTCTTGATGCCTTTAGTAACAAAATTGGTTCGCATGTTGACAGTCCGCTCAACCAAAACAGTTTGGGTGGTGCTCCGCAAATGCCAGGCATGAATGGTATGCCTCAAATGCCGCAGCAACAACCCACGGTGCAATACATGGTAGGTGTAAACGGACAACAAGCCGGTCCTTTTAATTGGCAACAACTCCAACAATTGGTGCAGCAGGGTCAACTCACCCAGCAAACTTATGTGTGGAAACAGGGCATGGCACAATGGGCTTCAGCTGGACAGGTGGCAGAATTAGCTCCACTCTTTCAAAACCAAGCTCCGGGCATGCCTGGGGTACCGCCTGTGATGCCGGGACTGTAATAAAACAAACAATTAATAAAACTATTTAGCTATGGAATTTAAGAGATTATCAGACAAAATAGCGTCTTTGCCTGCAAAGGAGGCATGGTCCTATAAGGGTACGAATAGAATTGAAGAAGATTGTATGTCTCCTTTTGTGAAAGATGCGATTCAAGACATTGCAAAAATCATAGGCTCTGATTTAGATTTTGTGGATGAGGAGCGTTTTATAAGTCCTGACGATGGAAGATATAGGACAGACCTTATTTTCCGTGATTCAGAAACGGGTGACTTTGTAGTTGTTGAAAATCAGTTAGGCACGACAAATCACGATCATTTGGGTAAGTGTCTTACTTATTTAGCAAATATTCAAGCCAAGAAGGTTGTTTGGATAAGTGAGAATTTCCGTCCAGAGCATATAAAGGCATTAAACACGTTAAATGAAATCACTGGCGATGAGTATGCTTTTTATGCTCTTGAACTCCATTTGATGAAACTTGGTGACGATCCTGAGACATATTATGAATTTAAGGAAATCGTATGTCCGACCAGTGTTAGTAAAGCATCTGGGCAGATTCGTCAGATGAGTAGTGAAAACAGAGAAAAAATGGCTTATTGGGAAAAATTCTTTTCTGAGTTAAAAGAGAACGTTAAGAAAAGTCGTTTTAATCAAGGGCGTACTTTCCACAAAATCGCAATCAACAAAAAGATTTCTGCAAATTTTGTCTTTTATTTTAGGAATAACGACGTATGTCTTCAGCTTCTCACTGTAGACGATAGTACTAAGGAAAAGCTCCAACGTATTGCAGAAGACCTTAATAGTCAATTTCACTACGATTTTCAATACTCGGTTGGCGTCAGAAATGATTCCTTAGATAAGTGGGAATATGTTATTCAAGACTTTGATTATGGCTCAGAAATGAAGGAAGCCTTAAAGCAGGTTTGCATTAACATTAATAACGTTCTTGAAAAATCTGTGGAATAAAAGTGTAAATTCTTGTTTGGCTTGTCACTTTGACAAGTAATGTTACAAACATCAAACGAGACCAAGAACTACATACTTTTACAAAGAAAATACTTTTTAATAAACTAAAAATTTACAACTATGTACGCAAAAGAATTTGAAGATCTCCTCAAGGAGTATTTGACCGATGGCATCATCACGTCTAAAGAGCGCCAAGTGCTGCTCAAAAAAGCACAAGAACTCGGCTATAATGTAGACGAGGTTGACCTTTACATTGATGCACAACAGCAGAAGTCGGATCAGGCTGTAGAAGCTGCTGCCGCAAAAAAACGTGGAAAAGTATGTCCTCGTTGTGGTGCATCAATTCAATCAATGCAATTAACTTGTCCTGAATGCGGCTATGAGTTTAATAATAAACAATCAAATAGCAGTGCGCAAAAATTGATGGAAAAATTGGAATCATTGAACGTTGAAACTAACAGTGTCAAATCTTTAATGTTGGGTGATGTTCGTGCCGCAGAAAATAAAGCGCAGGTAATTCAAATGTTCCCTATTCCTAATACAAAGGAAGATTTGATTGAATTTGCAACCTTTTGTTTAGGAAATATAAAGGGAGAAAGAGACTTACAATTAGTTAGCGCTTGGAAAGGCAAAGCCAAACAAGTCTCAGTTAAAATTAGATACTTAATGAAAAATGATTTGGATGCTATGGCGTTAGCAGATGAATTAGATAAATCGGCTGAAAGTTTCTGGACTAAACTCAAAAGTTTCTTCAAGAAATGATTAGTTTTATCAAGGATTACCTTTCTCATGGTTTCGGCACCATGACCAAGAATGACTTTGAGGTATATATCTTTCATTGGTTGATAAACAATCATAAGGATTATAAAGATAAGTCAGACTATGAGGTAAGTGTAAATTTGCGCATTCCTATTTCAAAGGTCAAAAGACTGAGATATGAAGCAAACTTGAAGTATCCTACTCTCAACGATGATACAGCTAAAAAGAGCATCACAGTTTTGCTCAAGAAGTGTAAATATCGTGATACAAAAGAAGGTGGCATTTCGTTTGTAATTAACGACAAGTTGTTGCGCGAGTATTTACAGAATTACCTCAACCAACAAGGACGATTCTTTGATAGTTTTTTCAATTCAAACATAGTATCTATAGCAACAGCCGATTTCATATTTATATTGGATAATTTCTTGCTTAATGATGATGATAAGAAATCCATACTGAAAGGCGTAAAAGCATCTCTTTCGGAAAAGTCTACATTGCCTCAAACTTTTTCAGAAGCACTGAAAAATATGGGAGCCGAATTTTGTAAATCTTTTGCTAAAAAGATGATAGGAGAAAATGTAGCTGATGCAGCTTTTACATTAGCCGATTACATTAAAGGTGTAGTTATTGATTACTATCAGGAAGCGAAGAACTAACAAAGAATGTAATAATGCTAACTAAAGTTTTCCACCCTTGTTTAGGGGGTGGAAAGCTTTAGATAGTAAAACAACACTTATAACAAAAACACATTCAACAAAAATGGAAACATTATTAACAGATCAAGATTATAAGAATTTCAAGCAGCTGCTGGAATACTTCGTTTCGTACTTGGAATTTTTGGAAGCGACAAAAGGCTCTTCTGATAAAAATAAAAAAGTAAAAGAATTAGCGAAAAATGTTCATTACAACGATGAAGATCCACGTAAAAGAAGATTAGATGATTTTGTAAATAAACATGGTGAAGAACAGTTGCCACGTTCAGGACAAGGATATAAAGGAGGCTCAATACAAGATGGCATTAAAGACTACTGCGATTATAATGCTAACAAAATATGTCTTTCTGCTAATAATAGAAATAAAGTAGCAACTTATTTTTCAAAGCCAAGCTATTTACATTGGTTCGGTACTACATTAAATATAGATATAGAGACTAGTGGAAAAGATAAAGACAAAACAATTACAAAATTAAAAATCACCTTAAATAAAAAGGATATAGGAGAGGAGAAAAGTCTGGAAGAATTGGGACTTTTTGATGGTAAAGACCCCAATCCAATATTAAAAGCTTTCTTTGATAAGTACTACTCGATTTTAGATAAATACTACTCAACATTAAAAAACATGTTAGAAACAGAAATAAAGGATTTGCTGAAAGCGAATCATAACATAATACTTACAGGAGCTCCTGGAACAGGTAAGACCTACTTATCTAAGCGAATAGCTAAAGACATAGCAGGTGATGAAAGTCGTATTGGTTTTGTGCAGTTTCATCCCTCATATGACTATACAGACTTTGTTGAAGGATTACGTCCTGTGAAAACTACTGATGAGGAAAAGAATGGCGGAACAATCGTATTTGAACGAAAAGATGGTGTCTTTAAGAAGTTTTGTAAAGACGCTTTGCAGGCCCCAGACCATAAATACGTTTTTATTATAGACGAAATAAATCGCGGCGAATTATCTAAAGTGTTTGGTGAATTGTTCTTCTCCATAGATCCTGGCTATCGAGGTGAAGATGGTAGGGTGAAAACGCAATATCAAAATTTAGTAGAGAAAGGAGATGAGTTTGCTGAGGGATTCTATGTTCCTAAAAATGTTTATATTATTGGAACAATGAATGACATTGACAGAAGTGTAGAATCCATGGATTTTGCCATGCGACGCCGCTTTGCATTTAAGGAAATCACTCCAGAAAGTAGAGTGGATATGTGGTATGACGAACTTGGTAAAAAAGCTATAAAACTCGATGATTTAAGTCTATGTATGGAACGATTGAATGAAGCGATTGACAAAGTTCCAGGCCTAGGCAGTGCATATCATATAGGTCCCTCATATTTTTTAAAACTAAAAGATTGCAGTAAAGAAGAACTTTGGGATTATTACTTGAAAGGACTCGTGTTTGAGTACTTGCGTGGTATGCCTGATGCTGATAAATATCTCAAAGATATAAAAGATGCTTATGATGACAAGGGAAACAAAAAATAAGAAGATATCTCTGACTGACAATAATTACAATAAGGAAGAGAGAGTACCATGGTCGGGAAAGATTTTTAATAACCTCAAAGATATTGCTCAAAAAGACTTTTCTTCCCCCGATTTGCTTGTTTTTCCATCATCAATAGATGATACAGAGATAAATGCTGATACACATATTATAGAATTAATTCAGGATTCGGAAGAGGAAACAAACAAGAAGGTATGCAAGATTAGAACAGGCAATATAATGGGCTTTGTCGGCAAAGATAATGTCCACCTTCGTATACATTCGCGTTTTGACGATATGAGCAATGAAGGAGGAAAGGAGCCTAAGGGAAATTTCCTTTACTATATGTTGTCAAAAGTTCTGAATATTAATCTTACAAGTCTTGAAACAACTACAAGCGCCAAAGATTCTATTTTGAACTTATTGTTTATGTTTTTCCCTAAAGTGCTGAAAGAGGCCCTCGCACAAGGATTGTATAAAGAATATAGATATTTTCAGTATAATGACGATCGTGTGCGTGGTGCAATTGAAGTAAGTCGCTTTTTACGTGAGGACATTCCTTTTCGTGGAAAAATTGCTTATAGAACACGTGAACTGAGCCACAATAACAATCTGTTGCATTTGGTTCGACACACTATCGAGTATCTACGAAGCAACTCATTTGGCCGTGGTATCTTGAATAATGATTTAGACACTCGCAATGCTATATTACAGGTGGTTAATGTGACTCCTGACTATCAATTACGCGATCGCCGACAAATCATACAGAGTTGCAAACAATTAAAAAGTCATCCTTTTTACACTAAATATCGTGCCTTGCAAAAACTATGTTTAAGTATTTTACGACACGAAAGGGTGATGTATGGAGAGGATAATGACAAAGGTTACGGACTATTGTTTGATGGCGCATGGCTTTGGGAGGAGTATCTTAATACGTTATTGAAACCATTAGGCTTCGTACACCCTGAGAACAAGAAAGGACAAGGGGGCATCAATTTGTTTGACACCACACCTCATCATACTATTTACCCAGACTTCTATAAGGAGGAACAAATTGTAGCCGATGCTAAATACAAACGTTACGCAAAAGACGAGAATGGGAATAAACGCGAAGTTGCTCGTGAAGATCTATACCAGATTATAACTTATATGTATAGGTTGAACATTAAAAAAGGCCTCTTCTTATGTCCATCTGTGTGCAAAGAGGAGTTTGTTACACCTTATAAAATTGGAGATAATGGTGCTACAATTGAAGTGATAGGTCTAAGCATTCCACAAAATGCAAAACTACATTTTAAGGATTTCTGCACAGAAATGCGTAACAATGAATATAAGTTTATTGGTATGGTGGAAAAAGCACTAACATCTATGGACTCAATATAGAATATCGCAGTTACAACAGATGTGTTTATTATGAGAATACAAAAGAAAATAAATGATTGCCGAGAGCAAGATGAAATAGGCAACTTCTGTAAGTTTACACCTTATATTTGAATCTGCTCTTCTGAGATCGTGTCTTATCCCGATAGTAAATGCGTTTGGTAATTATAACGACTTAAAAGGATGATTATATGTTAACATTCATATTGATGGTAGTAGCAGGCATCGTGCTGTTTGTGGTATTGGGCGTATTGGGCTGGCTGGGGACAGCAATAGATGCTGTGTTCAGTTTGCTGACGGAGGGGGTAGGTAATTGCTTTGGGTGTGTGATAGAATTGGTGCTCATGCTGGTGGTGCTGGGCCTTATTATATCGGCCATTAGCTTGATATTGTGATGGCGAGCAGTTTGTATGGTGCGAAATCAATGAGTTACGTTATTTTATAGGGGGACGCATTGACTAAGTTAGGAAAGCCGCTTACCGCGTGAACATAAGAACACAAGTTTACATAAGAAACACACAAGGTCGCTACGCGGCTGACGGCCACGGACTAACGTCCGGGTGGCCTCAAGAGACATAAGGGCTG
>ENA-OPWL01000524-OPWL01000524.1-human-gut-metagenome-genome-assembly--contig:-NODE-524-length-19553-cov-24.633860_pt1 | contig 19553 bp, 11 predicted proteins | sample MGYA00241508_ERZ502008 | MGnify/ENA primary metagenome ERZ502008 (study PRJEB25962, sample SAMEA2043046) | human gut metagenome | biome: human gut; feature: human-associated habitat; material: faeces... | reverse complement strand
CCATCTTCTCCAACCAGATACCGTCCTTGTTGATCTTAGCCTTGATGTTGCGGTCAGCAGAGCAGCTTACACCCATACCGATAGGGCAGCTTGCGCCGTGACGAGGCAAACGGATGACACGGATATCGTGAGCCAGATACTTACCGCCAAACTGTGCACCCAAACCAATCTTGTGAGCCTCTTCGAGAAGCTTGTTCTCCAAGTCGATATCACGGAAAGCACGACCGGTCTCATCACCTGTTGTAGGCAACTCGTCGTAGTACTTGATAGAAGCCAACTTCACGGTAAGAAGGTTCTTCTCAGCAGAAGTACCACCGATAACGAAGGCGATGTGGTAAGGAGGACATGCAGCTGTACCCAGGCTCTTCATCTTCTCTACGAGGAATGGGAGGAGTGTGCCCTCATTCTGGATAGTAGCCTTGGTCATTGGGTAGAAGTAAGTCTTGTTGGCAGAGCCACCACCCTTAGCTACCATTACAAAGCGGTACTCGTCGCCCTCTGTAGCCTCGATATCGATCTGGGCAGGCAGGTTGCAACGGGTGTTCACCTCATCATACATATTGAGAGGAGCGTTCTGAGAATAACGGAGGTTGTCCTGTGTAAAGGTGTTATATACACCCAGGCTCAAAGCCTCTTCATCCTCGAAGTCGGTCCATACACGCTGACCCTTCTCACCGTGGATGATAGCAGTACCTGTATCCTGGCAGAATGGGAGGATGCCCTTAACGGCAGTCTCTGCATTGCGGAGGAACTGGAGCGCTACGTACTTGTCGTTCTCTGAAGCCTCTGGGTCGCTGAGAATCTTAGCCACCTGGAGGTTGTGCTCACGACGGAGTTTGAACTCTACATCGTGGAAACCCTGCTGTGCGAGCAAAGTCAAAGCTTCCTTTGAAACCTTGAGGATAGTCTTACCCTCGAACTCTGCTGTGCTTACGCCTTCCTTAGAGATAAGGCGATACTCTGTCTTGTCCTCTCCAAGCTGAAACATTGGAGCGTACTTGAAATCAGGAATGTTTGCCATAACTACGTTTTTGTATATTTATAAGTTATTTATAATGTTTATGTATATTCTATCTTTTATGTATATTCTATCTTTGATGTATATTCTTTCATTGAAGAAGGGGGCTGACGAACCTTAGTTCTCATATTCCACTTCCTTGTCGAGGTTGTCCACGAAGTTTCTGAATACTTCTTCCTCCACATCTCCCATCGCATACTCCTTCTCCGCATCCTTCTTGATTTCCGCAATCCAGGAGCGGCGGGCACGGATATAGTCTTCGTGAATGCGGTTGGCATCTTCCAGCGTAATCTCAGAGATTCCGTAGTAATCGCAGATCACGCTGTAGGTCCATGCCCACTGATATTCACGATAGTTGTTGTTGATCTCCTCGAAGCGATCCAGCAGCTGCTGGATGGTCTCGATGTTGCCTTCTCTCATATCCTTCACGATGCGCTCTTCCTCGCTTACCGGAAGCAGGAGTCCTGAGAGGTCATCCCAGTCGCCCACGCCTGTCTGGGTAGATGGAGGGGTGATGGCAGGATCCCTTTTCAGCACTCGCTTCAGCACGGCACCCATATAGATTCTCAGGGCGATGTCGTAGTATTTGATGCCCTTGTGGAGCGATGAAGCAGGAATGATGTACTCGTGATAGAGATACTGCGATACATTGTCGCCCGTTACCTCGCGGAGACTCTCCAGAATCTTCTTGCCCTTCAGGATTTCGCCCACGGAGAAAGGAGAGAGCCAGTCGAAGTTCACGATGCTCTTGCGGTTTTCAGGAGCACGGAGATCTCGTTTCGGCCATTTCTTGATGTCGCGGTACAGACCCACGGTAGTGATGTTTCTGCCTGGGATGAGGAACATCTTGTCGCCATCAGCTATCAGATAGGCGAATGGCAGGTTGCGGGTGTTAGGGTGGTGCATCAGCTTGCCGAAGCATACTGAGAACGAACCCAGGGTGGCTGGCATCAGCAGGTAGGCACCACTGGCTGTCTTCGAACCACGCTCCAGGGTTCCCCAGTGCATAGGCCCCATCTTGTAGGCATGGTTGCTGAAGTTGGTGGCTGAACCGGCATTATAGAATGAGAACATTCCGCCGATAAGCAGACTGCTCTTGTGATGCGATGCTGTGAATGGACCACAGAAGGCGGCGCACGCCTCACCGTTGCTCATATAGCTGTTGGCAAAGAATACGGATGCTGAGGCTGTGAAACCGTTGCTCAGCTGGCAGGCTTCGCCCACGAAGCAGTCCTGTATCTTCACGCTGTTGATGACGCTGGAACCCTCGGCGATGATGGAGTTCTCGATGATGACTCCCGTACCGATATATACGTTTCCGTGAACCGAACCGAGCAGCGTACAGTCGCTGAGTCGTGAAGCACCGTTTACCTCGCAGAGGTCGTTGATTACGCAGTTGGTAATCTCCTTGGTGTTCACAATCTTCACGTTGCTGCCTATCTGTCCTCTTTCCGGCGCCTTGTTCTCGATGTCGGTTTTGATGAGCTGTCGGATGTTCTCCTTCAGTTCCTTGTCGGAGAAGTGCTTCACCATGAAGGCAGCCAGCTGACTGTTGAGGTCGGAGAAGAGAATCACGTTTCCTTCGCCCACCTCGTTGAGCACGCTCACCAGGTTACCCTCGCCGAAGGTAGCGCCCTCGGTGGTTTCCATCGTAGAGATGTTGGAGATGTAGCAGTCATCACCAATGGTGTAGTTGTTGATGAAGTTGCCCACGTTCTCGATGAGACAGTCGTCTCCGATGGTTACGTTTCTCAGGGTGGCATTGTTGATGCCGGAATGCTTTACGAAGCCTTGGCTCACCTCCACATTCTTGTTGAAGGCGCCGATGTTTACCTCGCCATAGAGCATCACGCGATGCATGTAGTTGGGCTTGAAGTCTTCTGAAACATTGATTGAAGTCCAGTCTTCAGCCCAGCAGTCGTTGCTCTTGAGTACCTCGATTTCCTCGGAGGTCAGAGGTCTGTAGTCATTCATTGTTGATATGTATTTAGGGAATTATTCGTAATCCTGGTACAGGAAGTCGTTGTATGGATACTTCTGTACGTGCAGTTCTCTTACCTTTTTATATAGCACCTCTCTGAACTCGTCGATGTTCTCCTTGTTCTTTGCAGAGATGAAGAGACAGTCGTCGTTGAGCTTTGCCATCCAGGTTTTCTTGAGATCTTCCAGCGGGATGTTCTCCTTCTCCATCGGAGTGAGGTCGTCTTCCTCCTTCTCCACCCAGGAGTAGTTGTCTATCTTGTTGAAGATGATCATCGAAGGCTTGTCGGAGCATCCTATCTCCTCCAGGGTCTTTTCCACTACCTGGATCTGCTCCTCGAAGTCTGGGTGAGAGATATCCACCACGTGCAGCAGGAGGTCTGCCTCACGGGTCTCATCCAGGGTGCTCTTGAAGGAGTCCACCAGGTCGGTAGGCAGCTTGCGTATGAATCCTACGGTGTCGGCAAGGAGGAATGGCAGGTTATCTACCACCACCTTTCTCACGGTGGTATCGAGGGTAGCAAAGAGCTTGTTCTCTGCAAACACCTCGCTCTTGCTGAGCAGGTTCATAATGGTGGATTTTCCCACGTTGGTATAGCCCACGAGAGCCACTCGGATCATTCTTCCGCGGTTCTTGCGCTGGGTAGTCTTCTGCTTGTCTATTTCTGCAAGTCGCTCCTTGAGCAGGCTCATTCTGCCGAGGATGATACGGCGGTCCATCTCGAGCTGGGTCTCACCCGGTCCACGCAGACCTACTGATCCCTTTCCGCCACCGGAACCTGAACCACCGCCCTGTCGCTCCAGGTGAGTCCAGAGTCGCTGCAGTCTTGGCAGCATGTAGCGGTATTGTGCCAGCTCTACCTGCGTCTTGGCTGCTGCAGTTTGGGCACGCATGGCGAAGATGTCGAGGATGAGCGAAGTACGGTCGAGAATCTTCACCTGCAATTCCTGCTCGATATTTCGGATTTGCTTGGCAGAGAGTTCATCATCGAAGATCACCATACCTACTTCTCTGTCTTCTTCTTCCTCGTCCTTGATGTATTGCTTGATTTCCTCCAGCTTACCCTTTCCCACATAGGTGGTCTGGTTTGGCGACACCACCTTCTGCGTGAATCGCTTCACGGTGACGGCGCCTGCGGTATCTGCAAGAAATTCCAACTCGTCGAGATATTCCTTGGTCTTGGCTTCGTCCTGTGTCTTGGTAATAAGACCCACCAGCACAGCGGTTTCCGCCTTGACTTCTGATATTACAAATTCTTTCATTCTTTACGTACGTATTATTATAGGTGCAAAGATAATAAAAAAAATGCTCTTATTATATATATAAGGTGAAAATTATATTTTTTTTATGAAAGGGACCGCAAGGCTACGGGGCGGAAATCGGTATTTGCGAACGCAGGAATCGGCATGTCTGAATGCTGAAACCTGAAAACTCAGGCGCTGAAATCTGAAAACGTTTACGTCTTTTTTCGGCAAAAAGATGCGTTAAATTTTGATTCATAACAGTTTTTTGCGTACTTTTGCAACCAGAAAAGAAAACTGATTTTCAAAGATACAAATCATAACTACATAAAAACACAAACTGCTGAAACATTCAAAAACTCAAAAGCCCCGACGTGATGTCGGGGCTTTTTGGCATTAAAATCCCTTTTTTTGCGAAAAGTATCTATTTTTGAATGAATCTTCCACCTCTTTCTTCAAGATTTTGCTTATCTTTGCAAGCATTAAAACAAGCATTAAAATAAATCAAACCTAAGAAGGAAATAATATGAAGCAAAAAATGAGTATCGCTGGTATTTTGTTGCTTGCTGCTTTGGGTATGCAGGCTAACAACTATACAGTGAAGTCGCCAGACGGTAAATTGGTAGTGAATGTTGCTTGTGAGGGAGGCAAGGCTTCCTACACGGTAGATTACAATGGCAAGCAGATGCTGGGAACTTCGGCGCTCGGACTGGTTGCCAATTATGGTGATTTTTCAAAGAATCTCACCATGGGCATCCTGAAGGGTGGGGAAGTGAAGCCGCTTGCCTACAAGATGACCCGCATCAAGAAGAGTGATATCCAGAAGGATGTGGTGGATGCTACCATCGGTTTCCTCAACAGCAAGAAGGATTCCATGACCCTTCATCTTCATGTAAGCAACAACGACATCGCCTACAAGTATGAGATGAGCCGTCCTAAGAAGGATAATCCTAAGTCGGTGATTATATATAATGAGGTGAGCGGATTCAATTTCCCGGAGAAGACCACTACCTTCCTCTGTCCTCAGATTACTCCGATGACGGGTTGGGAGCGCACCAAGCCATCTTATGAGGAGGAATATACTCCGGATGCTCCGATGAACGTGAAGTCGCAGTTTGGTGTGGGCTATACCTTCCCATGTCTCTTCAAGGTGGGCAGTGACGGATGGGTATTGGTTAGCGAAACCGGTGTGTCGAGCGCCTATCCAGGCAGTCGTCTTTCTGATTACGAGCCGGGCAAGGGCTATACTGTGGCTTTCCCTCAGAAGGGCGAGAACAATGGCATCGGTTCCGAATATGCCGGTATCCCATTGCCGGGCGAGACTCCTTGGCGCACCATCACCGTGGGTTCTTCGCTGGCTCCTATCGTAGAGACCACCATCCCTTACGATGTGGTGAAGCCATTGTACGAGGCAAGTCAGACTTATAAGCCATCGCGCTATACCTGGAGCTGGCTCATCTGGCAGGACAATTCCGTTAACTATGACGACCAGGTGAAGATGGTGGATGTTGCTGCTGCTCAAGGTTATGAAGCCATCTTGGTAGATGGCTGGTGGGACAAGCAGATAGGTAGAAAGCGCATCGAAGAGTTGAGCAAGTATGCCAAGAGCAAGAAGGTAAGCCTGATGCTCTGGTACAATTCGAATGGTTTCGAGAATGATGCTCCTCAGACTCCTCGTCAGATTATGAACAATTCCATCGCCCGCAAGAAGGAGATGGCTTGGATGAAGAAGATTGGCGTGGCAGGCATCAAGGTGGATTTCTTCGGTGGCGACAAGCAGGAGACGATGAAGCTCTATGAGGATATCCTCAGCGATGCCAACGATTATGGCTTGGAGGTGATCTTCCATGGTTGCACCATGCCACGTGGCTGGGAGCGTATGTATCCTAACTATGTATCGAGCGAGGCTGCCCTGGCTTCTGAGAACGTATATTTCACGGATTATCATGCCAAGAAAGAGGCCTTCGAGATGACGATGCATCCGTTCTCAAGAAATGCCGTAGCCAGCTTCGACTGGGGTGGTGTGATGATGAACAAGTATTTCTCTAAGGATAACAAGAGTCGCCACCAGCGTTATACCAGCGATGTATTTGAGATGGCTACAGCCATCACCAATCAGAGCAGCGTAAACTGCATCTGTCTCTATCCTAACAATTTGCAGGATGTTCCGCAGTGGGAGTTGGATTGGCTCAAGAATGTACCAACTGCATGGGAGGATACCAAGTTTATTGCCGGTTATCCTACCAAGTATGCGGTGGTGGCTCGCAAGTCGAGTGTAGAGAATGGTTCCGGTGCTGCGCTTACAGCCGGCAGATGGTTTGTGGGTGGTCTGAATGCAACCGCCAAGCCTCTTGCTCTGACCCTGGATTTGCCGATGTTTGCGGGTAAGACCGTTACTTATATTACCGACCAGCCAAAGAAGAAGGGCGAGAAGTTCTTCACTTCTGTCAAGAAGACCTTGAAGGTTGGAAAGAATGGTAGGGCAAAGGTAGTGATTCAGCCTAATGGCGGTATCATCATCGAATAATCTTCATGTTTTAGGCTTCGGTTGCCTACGTGAAAAAGTTTTTTCTCGAAAAAAGTATCAAAGTCTCATTTTTGTTTGGAAAATAAGCTTTAAATACTTGATATATATGATAATAATAAAAATGAGACTTCTCGGTTTTTGAGCCGAGAAGTCTCATTGATGTATCATGGAAGTCTCATTCGTCAATGTAATCAGGATAAGTTACGGTAATGCGTCTATTTTTTTAGTTCATCAGTTGGTCTTTCTATACCCTCCGGTTGGTCTGCTTGTGCCCGTTACACGGGCATCCGTAGCCCACCAAGTGGGCATCGGCAGCCCGTGTAACGGGCAGCTATTGCCCATAGCGTGGGCAACGAGTGCCCAAATATAGGATTTGTTTTTGGGCAATATTCTTTTGAGTCTTTGCGATGTTTAAACTGACTTTTCTTGATGTTTTAATAGTCTTTTCTCGTGCATCGTGCTGTCTTTAATGATACTTCTGCAGTCTATAATGATACTTCCATGATACTTCTTTCTGCTTTTTTAGAGAAGTCTCATTGAATGTAAATGCTTATGTATCAGTAATATATTATGATATTTCCGGTGAAAAATGAGACTATGATACTTTTCGAGAAAAAATATCCACGTGCGTAAAAGCGGATAGATGCTATTTCTTTGTTTTTTGCGTATCTTCGCGAAAGTTCAGAGTGAGTCGGAAAAATGCCGTATCTTTGCTGCGTCAATATTATGATGGCTACCATTTCAGTGAGTATTCGGAGGATGTGTTTAATCCGTTCAGTCTTATAAGAGCATTGGCTGGTCAGAAGATTGATGCCTACTGGTTTGGTTTCGGTACGCCAAGCTATCTTATCAAGGGTTTGCAGAAATATCATGTCAACGTGACTGATATCGAGCAGAAGAGCGTTAGTGTTGACGATTTCGATGTGTCGTCCGAGCAGATGACCTCAGCCCAGCCTCTGCTTTATCAGAGTGGTTGTCTCACCATCAAGCAGTATAAGCCGTTCACCAAAAGTTATAGGCTGGGGTATCCTAACCTGGAGGTGAAGATTGGGATGGAGAAGCTTCTTGCTGTGGTTTATGATAGCACCCAGCGTACTGTCAGCGAGTGGATAATTAAGGAGGGATGATAAACTTATCTGTGTCTATGCTTTGTTTCTGTTTTTAGAATCTAGCAGCAGCTTTATGCAATATATTTAACTTCTGATAAGCCGCATTATCCGTTTGAACTGCCGAAAGGGTGGGTGTGGTGCAAGTTGGATGATTTGGCATTCTATAAAAAAGGACCATTTGGAAGTAGCTTAACCAAAGCTATGTTTGTCCCTAAAAGTAGTCAAAGCTACAAAGTGTATGAACAGAAAAATGCTATTCATAAAGACTGTGCACTTGGCTCTTATTATATAACCAAAGAAAAATATGATTCGTTAATTGGTTTTGCTGTACAGCCATATGATATTATCGTGAGTTGTGCTGGAACAATTGGTGAAACGTATGTTTTGCCTGCCGGCATGCAGGAAGGTATTATTAATCAAGCGTTGATGCTCATTCGTCTTTTTAGCAAAGAGATTGAACGTTTCTATTTACTGTATTTTGATTTCATTCTTAAAGATGAAGCTTACAGAAATAGCAAAGGAACTGCCATTAAAAATATTCCCCCATTTGATGTGTTAAAGAATTTTTTCATACCTATACCTCCAATAGGGGAACAAAAACGAATCTTGGATGAAGTAGATAGATTGATGTCCTTTGTTTCTACCATTGAAACGGGAACAAAAAACTTACATACTGCTATCAAGCAAGCAAAATTCAAAATACTCGAGCTTGCTATTCATGGCAAACTTGTATCACAAGATCAGAATGACGAGCCTGCTAGCGAACTCTTGAAACGCATCAATCCGAAGGCTGAAATCATAACCGATAACGGGCATTATCAGAAATTACCTGTGGGATGGTGTGAAGTATGGTTGGGAGAGATTTTCAATCATAATACGGGAAAGGCCCTGAACACATCTAACACAGAAGGTATTATGCGGAAATATTTGACGACATCTAATGTATATTGGAATACATTTGATTTCACAACGGTCAAACAAATGTATTTTAAAAATAATGAGTTAGATAAATGTAGTATAACAAAAGGCGACTTACTTGTTTGTGAAGGTGGAGATATAGGCAGAGCTGCTATTTGGAATTACGACTATAATATTTGTATACAAAACCATCTTCATAGGTTGCGTCCGAAGATCAATGGTTTATGTGTGTTTTTTTACTATTATGTATTCAATTATCTTAAAGTGAATAATATGATAGGTGGAAAAGGGATTGGCTTGTTAGGATTGTCTTCAAATGCTTTACACAAACTTCATGTGCCATTTCCCCCTCTTGCTGAACAAACTCGTATAGCTGCAAAGATAGAAGAGTTATTTCATCAACTTGATATGATAGAAGAGAGCTTATAGGCTCTCTTTTTTCGTTTATACCATATTACATTTAAATTAAGTATAATATGGTAACAAAATTCAAAGATTATCTTGTCAAGAACAACTTGACAGAGAACACTGTTCGTTCTTATGAATGGACTGTAAAGTATTTTATGGAGCATTATCCAGTAGTGAATAAGAAGAACCTCTTGGCATATAAAGGGTATTTGGTAGAGAACTTCAAACCGCAGACTGTCAATTTGCGTTTGCAAGCTATCAACAAGTACCTGGAGTTTATCAAGCAGGAAAAGCTAAAGATGAAGTTCGTCAAAGTTCAACAGAAGAACTTTTTAGAGAATGTAATCAGCGATGCTGATTATAAGTTCTTCAAACGTAAACTAAAAGCCGACGGACATGATGAGTGGTATTTCGTTGTTTGGTTTATGGGTGCCACAGGTGCACGTGTTAGCGAGTTACGCCACATCAAGGTAGAGCATGTAAAGGTAGGGTATCTTGACCTTTATAGTAAAGGTGGCAAGATACGCCGTCTGTACATTCCGAAGAATTTGCGTTTAGAAGCAACAAAGTGGCTTGACGAAAAAGGAATCCAATCTGGATATATTTTCCTGAATCATTTTGGAGAACGCATAACAACACGTGGCATCGCTCAGCGATTGAAGCATTTTGCGGAGAAATATGGAATGAACAAGAACGTGGTATATCCTCATTCTTTCCGTCATCGTTTTGCCAAGAATTTCCTTGAGCGCTTCAATGACATAGCCCTTCTTGCAGACCTTATGGGGCATGAACGACTAGAAACTACACGAATATATCTACGTCGTACTGCAAGTGAGCAGCAGAAAATAGTGGATAAAATTGTTATTTGGTAATAGGAATTTAGCCACCGTAGGTAATCTACTTACGATGGCTAATAATCCATGATTATAATGCAGTTTCAATTGCTTCAAGTTGAGCAAAGATTTCCTCTATTTTAGAAACAATTCGTTTTTGTTCTGCAAGAGGGGGAAGCGGAACAGAGATAGCTTCAATTTTTGATTTGTTCACAATTGAAATTGTTACTGCTGATGATTCTGAATTTAATTTGTCGTTAAACAGAGGTGATGCACATAAATAAAAAAGGAATACGCTATCCACGACTTTTGATGGAATTGCACAATTTATCTGTTGGTTTGTAGCACCCTCATACATCAGATAACCAACTTTACCAATAGTTCCAATACAACATATTGCAGTTGCACCCTTAGGAACAACTCTTGAAACCTTCTTGCCATCTTCTGACAAACATTCTGTAGCTTTATAGACATGACGTCCAGCATCTAAATCTGCGGGTTTAAAAAATGGGAATATACCGCCATAATAACCTCTATTAGATTTACTTGGTGTTGAACCTGTTACTATTTTGCTAATATCTTTTAATCTGCAAATAGTCCATCCCACAGGTAACTTCTGATAATGCCCGTTATCAGTTATGATTTCAGCCTTCGGATTAATACGTTTCAAGAGTTCGCTAGCAGGCTCGTCATTCGGATCTTGTGGTACGAGCTTGCCATGAATAGCAAGGTCGAGAACTTTGGATTTGACTTGTGCTACAAGTTTTGTCATGTTTTCACAACTTGTTTCAAGCTCATCAACAAAACTCTGCAATCGTTTTGTTTCTGCCACAATTCTTTCTTGTTCTTGTTCCGGTGGTAATGGTAAGAGCATTTTTTCCAAATTGTATTTTGGAAGTCCTTCACGTCCACTTCCCGTTATTTTCATACTTTTTGCAAAGAATGAAGATAGGATGAAACAATGTAGAAATTCTGGCTTAATCACTATTGGACGCAAAATACAAACATGTTGGCTAACATTTCCTTTTTCAAAATTACTAGGTATGACAGCACATCTTCCTAATGAGCCACCTGTGATGTTTAACAACAAATCATTAGCAACAACCTCTGTTCCTATCATCATTTGGTGAATTTCATCTGATATATATTTTATGTCAGACATTACGATACCAGAATTATACACATTTTGCGATCGAAAGAAAGGAATTCCCTCTTTTGAATAGTTGCTACCTTTTGGCGTACTGCCAGAGCCTATTTTAGAACAAACATCTTCAATGGTTGTCCACACCCATCCTTTCGGCAGTTCAAACGGATAATGCGGCTTATCAGAAGTCTTTGCAGACTTCTTTCCCTTCTTAATCTTTCCCTCTTTGATGAGTCTTTCCTTTTCAGCACGGATACGTTCGAGCAGCACCGATGCTGGCTCATCGTTGGGATCTTGTGGAACGAGCTTGCCGTGAATAGCAAGGTCGAGTATCTTTTGTCTTAATGCTTTTGTGTCCATTATTAATTCGTCTATTAATTTTAAGATTTATCTTCTTTTGAGAAGAACTGACAGAATTCCCTTAATTGTTGTTGCATTTTTTCTTGCGGAATTAAGATACGCTTATATTCCGCCACCATCGTAGGACTCATGCTGCGACTCATAGCATATTCAACAACAACCTTGTCCACATCAGGACATAAAATGATGCCAATAGAAGGGTTCTCGTTGGAACGTTTCACATCACGGTCAAGAGCTTCAAGGTAAAACTCTAATTGACCAAGATCTCGAGGATGGAATTTGGTTTTCTTCAATTCCACCGCAACAAGTGCCTGGAGACCGCGATGAAAAAACAGCAAGTCTGCCTTATAGGTAGATGCACCAACGGTGAGCGGATACTCTTGATCCATAAAGATGAAATCTTTACCTAATTCGAGAATAAATTGCTTCATATGCTCTATTAATCCATTCTTCAATTTGCTTTCATTGTATTTCTTTGGCAACCCAAGAAAATCTAAAAACACAGTGTCTTTAAACATAATAGGAGCATCAGGATATTGCTCTAATAATCCCTTCGACATATTACTTTTATTTCCGAGAAGATTGGAAAAAGTATCATTGTCAACACAGCGCTGCATCTCTCTTTTTCCTAGTTTTTCTTTATGTGCATAAAGAATATAGAATAACCGCTGTTCATAACGCTTACAACGACATAGTATTTCTATATGGTTAGTGAACGTTGTCAACTCCAAAATTTTAGGCATTTGTGCAGCCAGTGGCTGCACAAATGCAGCAGCACCATTTTTTGATTGTATTGCCTTACTTTTCGATACTAATTGTTTTACTTCAATTTGTGCAGCCATTGGCTGCACAAATTCAGCATCAAGATACTTATTTACTATCGTAGTGAAAGTTTCCGTAGAATATTCATCATAGAACATCACCATATTATATATGTTTCTTCTACTATATCCTTTTATCTCAGGATGTTGAGAACGGATATATTCAGATAGTTGGGAAATAACCTTGCTTCCCCATTCCTCACTTTTTAACTTCTTGGAAACATAGGCACCTACATGCCACGCTGTGAGCAGCATCTCCTTATTGACAGCCATAGACGCTTTACTTCGATGCTGAACTATCAGATTTACGACTTCAGTAAACTGCTGTTCGATGTTAGTGTTTATCAAACTTTTGTCCATTTTATACCTCCTTTATTCCACTCAATAATTTCTCCAACTCGCTTACGGCCTTGCTGATATTCATGCTCTGTTCCTTGATGTTTGACATCAATTGGCTCAATGGTAAATCTTCAGTATCATTACCCTGTTTTATCCAAGTGATATCAAAACTTGTCTTGTCACGAGCCATGATTTCATCAATGCTATACCTGCGCCATCTGCCAGATGGGTTCTTGTCTGCATCATATGTCTCTTTGCGGGCATTGATGTCCTCAGCATGATAGCAGGTTACAAAGTCATCGAGGTGGTGACGCTCTAACTTGTTCGTAGCCAAGGTGTGTTTTACACCAGTGCGATAGTCGTAGAACCAAATATTCTTAGTTGGCTGTCCCTTGGTAAAGAATAGTACGTTTGCCTTTACTCCCTGTGCATAGAAAATGCCTGTAGGTAAACGGAGAATGGTATGGAGATTGAAATCCGACAAGAGTTTCTTGCGGATGCTCTCTCCTGCGTTGCCTTCAAAAAGTACATTGTCTGGCAGGACTACTGCTGCACGTCCGCCAGTTTTGAGCATCAACATCATATGCTGAAGGAAGTTGAGCTGGTTGTTCTTGGTTTCAACATAGAAGTCTGGACGATTGATTTCAACAGAACCGGCAGGGCGTGTGCCAAATGGAGGGTTGGCAAGGATGACATCCACTAAGGTGGAAGGTTCTTTCTCCAAAGAGTCCTCGCATACGATAGGGCTGTGGTCTGTGCCTATACCATGAAGATAAAGGTTCATGGAGGCAAGTGTAACCACAAGTGGGGTGATGTCATTGCCATGTAACGCTTTGTTGTTCAAAAAGTCCAATTTATCACGATTCTGGCTTTGTTCCTTCATGTAATCGTAGGCAGCAAGCAAGAAGCCACCAGTACCACAGGCAGGGTCGCATACAGTCTCACCAATTTGGGGTTGCAAGCAGTCAACCATAGCTTTAATCAGTGGACGTGGGGTAAAGTACTGACCAGCACCACTTTTTTTATCTTGACCATTTTTCTCCAAGATGCTTTCATATATAGCACCTTTTACATCACCATCCATGATGAGCCATTGCTCTTCATCTATCATAGTGATTACCTTCTTAAGATAGACAGGTTTGTCAATCTTGTTTTGTGCTTTGGTATAGATGGTGCCGATGAGGTCATCTTGTTGACTTAATAGTTTGAGTGTACTCTCATATTGCTTTACGAGATCATAGCCATCCAAGCCTGTCAAGTCTTTCCATCTATACCCAACAGGTATGGATGAATCCTCTCCAAAGAGTTCCATATTCTCGTCATCCATCTTTAAGAAAAGAAGATAGGTGAGTTGTGTGATGTAATCTGTAAATCCTACTCCGACTCCTGCTAATGTCGTAGCAAGATTCCATACCTTTTTTGTGAGCGTTTGCTCAGTTGTTATATTTTTAGCCATATCTATATACTATGCAGTTGTTCTTAATACTATAAATTTATATACGGAATCCAAAGCCTCGTCAGCTTTCTTCATGTTTCCGAAAGCTGCAATCAATTGGGCTGCATGGGTGACATCGTTCTTCCTTATCTCTCGCACGTTGCAGGCTCCATTGGCTGCGATGTATTCCACTATCTTGCCTATCAAATCTTTCTGCTTCGCTGTTATATCCATCTGTTTTCGACCATACCAAAGATTAAACATACTTCGAGCCGTAGGATAGACACTTTCCAGTTTTTCTGTCTGATGGTAAGCGAAGCGTACCAGTTGGATGATGTTGGTAAGAGCCTCCGATTCTTCCTTTTTTGTCGTGCGGCGTACTTTATCACCATATACGATGGCGTATGAATTCCATAAGAGCTTTTGTGCAAAGCGGTTGTTCTCCATCTTCAACTTGTTTTCCAAGTCCTTCAACATGGAATAAGTGATAGGTTCGCCCTCGTTATTATATAGAATGCGTAAAGCTTCTATGTCATCACTGTGGTCGCAGCAATATTGCTCAAATGCATCTGTGGTACTTTGAGCCTCTTCTATAGAGAAACCTTTGGATATAAGCGTATCTTCTCCTGGCATCAGCGTGTTGACAAAACCAGCTGCAAGAATCAGTATGTACTTACGGACATTGGCATGATTAGCTATCGGAGATACCAAACCCTTACGTTCATTGTTAGGTTCATTGATATCTACGTATGGTGGCAATTGTGGCTGGTGCTCAGAATCGAGAGCATTATAGATGCGTTGAGCAATTTCCTGCATGTCATCATGAGCGATGCGGACAAATTCCTGTCGCTGTGCATTATCTGCCTTATTGTAAAGTCTGGATAATGTGGCAGCAAGCCGCTTGAGGTAATTGTCTGGCAGATTTCCATGAGCGATACGTTCCAATAGTTCTTTTAATGTGATGGTCTCTGTCTCTGGACCTTCATACTGACCTGGTATGATATGCTCATGTTCGGTTACTCCTACTGCATCAACAAGGAAGAAACAGTCTTTGCTTATTGCATTAGGTGTCACGTTGCGCAGCTGTTCATCACCTATTGTCCGGACTCCACGACCTTTCATCTGTGTATAGAGGGGAGCTGAAGCCACATCACGCATAAACATCACGACTTCCAGAGGCTTTACATCTGTTCCTGTTGCCACAAGAGTACAGGTTACGGCAATGCGAAAGTCCTTGTCGTTACGAAACTGGCGTATCAGTTCATTGCTATCTCCTGCTGAATAGGTTATTTTCTGAACAAAGCGGTCATCCGTTCGCCCAAAAACTTCTTTAGCAATTTGAACGATATTTGTTGCATGGTTCTCGTTGAGCGCAAAGATGAGGGTCTTTGGCAGATAGTCCATGTTAGGCTTTCTTTGAGGGTCATTGAACATTTCTGTATAGACAGCATCACGATAAGTGGAAAGAATAAGTTTTATCTGGGCAGGGTTGATGATGCTTCGATTTAACTCTTCTTTCGTATAAGTTTTCGTTTCCTTTGTGCTTACGGTTTTAACTTCACCAGTGTATCGAGTCTCAACTTTGGTTTTCTGACCTTGCATGATAGCTCCACCTTCTTCTGTTACCTTAGTTCTGATTCGGTAGATACGGCTATCGACGTTGACACCATCTATGATTGACTGCTCAAGTGTATAGTTTACAACACGGTTGTTGTTGAAGAATGCCATCGTTTCTGGAATTGGTGTCGCTGTAAGACCAATAAGGCGAGCTGTATCAAAGTATTCTAGCACCTTGCGCCAGTTGCCATAAATAGAACGATGACACTCATCTATAACAATAAGGTCGAAGAAATCGTGTGGTAAGTTTGGGTTGTCTGGTAATGCTACTTCACCATCAGATGTATCTTCATCGTCATCATCTGTATCCGTAATCTCTTCTCCTTTTAAGAGTGAGAATAATCTTTGTATGGTACAGATAACCACATTGCTGTCTGTTGGTACTTCAGCCGACTTCAACCTGTTGACTGCATAGATAGTATTGAAGGCATCACCAGTTTCCGTAAGGCGGAATGTGCCAAACTCTGTTTCTGCCTGTTTTCCGAGGTTATTGCGGTCAACAAGAAACAGAACACGACGCATAGGAGTATAGCTAAGCATGCGATAGGCCGTGAGACATGCCGTATATGTTTTGCCGGCACCAGTAGCTAGAACCATCAATGCACGATTTTGCCCTATACGGAAGCTCTTCTCCAATTCCGTGACTGCCTCATATTGGCATTCTCGCAGACCTTTCTTGTTCAATGTAGGAAGTCCGGCAAAAGGGTCGTCTATACCTAACATCTTTACTATTTCCTTTGGAGTAAGAATGCGGCTAATGTTTTCCCATTCAGAAGTTTCACGATGTCTATAATCAAAAAACTCTATTTCCTTGCCATTTGATTTGAAAAGGAAAGGTAAAGGTCTTTGCCATGCTTGATAGCAGTCAGGTACACTCTTTGCATATGTGATAGCCTGTTCACTCACAATATTGGAAGAAATATTAATTTCTTCTCGTTTTGCTTCGAGCACACCGACAGCTTTCCCATTGATAAACAGGAAATAATCTGCTTCAAGATTGCCTTTGAGCAATCCCTCACGAATAGCTACGGCTGAGATGGTAGGCTCGTATTCATCCCGATTGACAACCTTCCATCCTGCATCAGCAAACCATTGGTCTATTTTGACTCTTGCTTTTTCTTCTGGCGTCATAGTTTTGTTACCTATTATTTTAGTTACAAAGATAATGATAATATTTCACTTGACCATTTATATGATTCACTATTTATACTTTTTTGTCTTTTATGGATGGTTTCTCAACTTTTTAAAGAAAACTCTTGTTGGTTTCGATAGACAACCTTTCCTTACCAATATAAAATCTCATGAAATAAAAACTGTCGTGAAACGCAAGAAGTCTGCTGGCATCACTGCCAACAGACTTCACTTTTCACTAAACCGAACCTAAAATTCTATCTTATATTTGAAAATCATGTAAATTCTATGGAAACCTGAATAAGTCTTATTACCTTTTAAAAAACTAACCTAATCTATTCTTTCTTGTATAACGCCTGCAAAATGAATTGTCTTTTCCTATTTTATTATTCAGCAATAGTCTGCTGCTCTGTAGCAGTCTGCTCTGCTGTCTGCTGTTCTGTAGTCTCCTTCTGCTCAGTAGTTTCCTGCTGGGTAGAATCTTCTGTTGTTGCTGTAGTCTCCTCTGTTGTATTCTCCTGCTGGGTAGAATCCTCTGCTGCAGCCTGTGGCTGAACAGGAGCATCTACTGCCAATGAATCGGAAGGTGCATTTGGAGCTACTGTATCAACAGGAGCAACCTGAGCGTTACTAACCATTTTGCTTGATGCAAAAACGTTGCTTACTGAAACCATAACCAAAGCTGCGATAGCTGCAAACATAAACTTCTTCATAATCTTATCTTTTTAAAATTGTTACTAATTGATGTTACTTTTTTGTTTGTGGATTCATTATCGAACCCGCTCATCATAGTCACAATCAGCGTGCCAAAAAGATGAGAAAATTGCCTTTTTATTGATAATCAGACTCTTATGTGTTTTATGCCAAAAATGTATGGTGTGGAATGTGAGGAAACTCTGTGGAAATATTCCCCAAAAAGTTGGGGAATGCATGCATAAAAAAAGGTCCCGACGGGGATGTTACTCCCCGAAGGAACCTTTCTCATATAATAGGAAATGATAAAAACCTATCTTTTAGAGATTCTTGAACTCGATGCCGTTTGCCTCTGAGTAGTCAATGGTAATTGGCTTCTCGCGACTTACTTCCTCGGCAAGAATCTTCTTGCTCAAATCGTTCAGAACGTAATCCTGGATGGCACGCTTTACCGGACGGGCACCAAACTCTGGATCGTAACCAACCTCGGCAAGATAACCGATGGCAGCTGGAGTCCAGCGGAGATCGAAGCCCTGAGGCTCCAACATCTTCTTGGCTCTGTTCATCTGCAACTCCACAACCTTGGCAATCTGATCCTTGGTCAATGGCTGGAAGGTGATGATGTCGTCGATACGGTTCAGGAACTCCGGACGGAAGGTCTTCTTCAACATCTCACGGCTCGCATTGGAAGTCATGATGATGATGGTGTTCTTGAAGTTGACCACCCTGCCCTTGTTGTCGGTCAATCGACCATCGTCCAATACCTGAAGCAAGGTGTTGAAGACGTCTGGGTGTGCCTTCTCGATCTCATCGAAGAGAACTACACTGTATGGCTTGCGGCGAACAGCCTCGGTCAACTGACCACCCTCGTCATATCCTACATACCCCGGAGGCGCACCGATCAAACGGGTGACGCTGAACTTCTCTTGATACTCGCTCATGTCAATACGAGTCATCATCGACTCGTCATTGAAGAGGTACTCAGCCAAAGCCTTGGCAAGCTCTGTCTTACCCACACCGGTGGTACCGAGGAAGATAAAGCTGGCGATAGGACGCTTAGGGTCTTGCAAGCCAGCACGACTGCGGCGTACGGCGTCGCTCACGGCGGTAATCGCCTCGTCCTGGCCGATGACACGCTTGTGGAGTTCCTCCTCCAGGTGGAGCAGTTTCTCACGCTCGCTCTGCATCATACGGCTCACTGGTATGCCCGTCCAGCGGCTCACTACCTCGGCGATGTCGTCGGCGGTCACCTCCTCACGCACCATGGCAGCACCACCCTGGGTACTCTTCAGTTGCTCCTGAATCTTCTTGATGTCGTCCTCGAGAGCCACGAGCTTGGAGTAGCGAATCTCAGCCACACGCTCGTAGTTGCCCTCACGCTCTTGGCGCTCAGCCTCAAACTTGAGGTTCTCCATCTCTTGCTTGTCTTGCTGAATCTTGTTGACGAGTGCCTTCTCACCTTCCCATTTAGCACGGAAGTCGTGCTCCTGGTCCTTCAGTTCGGCTATCTCCTTGTCGAGTTGGGCGATCTTAGGCTGGTCGTTCTCACGCTTGATGGCCTCACGCTCAATCTCCAACTGCTTCAGGTGACGAGTGATCTCGTCCAACTCCTCAGGCACAGAGTCACGCTCCATACGAAGCTTGGCTGCTGCCTCATCCATCAGGTCGATCGCCTTGTCTGGGAGGAATCTATCAGAGATGTAACGCTCTGACAGCTTGACAGCTGCGATACAAGCATCATCCTGGATACGAACCTTGTGGTGGTTCTCGTAACGCTCCTTGATACCACGAAGGATGCTGATGGCATCCACCTCGTCAGGCTCGTTGACCATCACGGTCTGGAATCGGCGCTCCAGTGCCTTGTCCTTCTCGAAGTACTTCTGGTACTCGTTGAGGGTGGTGGCACCGATGGCTCTCAACTCACCACGAGCCAAGGCTGGCTTCAAGATGTTGGCTGCATCCATGGCACCCTCGCCAC
>ENA-OPWL01000502-OPWL01000502.1-human-gut-metagenome-genome-assembly--contig:-NODE-502-length-20108-cov-5.129457_pt1 | contig 20108 bp, 15 predicted proteins | sample MGYA00241508_ERZ502008 | MGnify/ENA primary metagenome ERZ502008 (study PRJEB25962, sample SAMEA2043046) | human gut metagenome | biome: human gut; feature: human-associated habitat; material: faeces... | reverse complement strand
CTACCTGCACTCTCGCTGTGCACGTAGTCATAGTCTATGCGATGGGCACGCAACACACGCTCGATGACATCCCATCGCGACTTGTTGCGGAAAGTGTGTTTGGGGCAATAGATGACTCCCCATTTGTTTTCGTTGACTGCCATTTCTCTACATTATTATATATTAGGGCTGTATATGTGCTATGTCCATAATCTGTGCCACCTTGCTGTCCATGGGGTCAAGGGCATCTATCCAGTGGATGGTAAAGCCGCGGCGCTCCATACCTCTGAACCATGTCATCTGCCGCTTGGCAAACTGGTGGATGGCTATCTCCAGCTGGCGGAACATCTCCTCGTAACTGGTTTTGCCGATGACATACTCGGTGACAAACTTGTATTCCAGACCATAGTAGATAAGATTCTCGGGGGCGATTCCACGGTCGAGCAACTGGCGTATCTCGTCGACCATACCCTCTTCGAGGCGCTGCTTGAGGCGCTGCGTTATCTTGCGGCGACGCTCCTCGCGATTGATGTCCACTCCGATGATGACCGAGTCTATGGGTGGCAGCGTGCGGTTGTCTGTGGGGTGCTCGAGATTATAGGTCTCTATCTCTATGGCGCGTATGGCGCGCTGCGCGGTGTCCACATCGGTCCGGTTGTGCATCACCGAATGGTTGCGACGCTTCAGGTCTTCAAGCATTTCGGTGAGTTCGGCGAGCGACTTGTCTGCCAGCTTATCACGCAATGCCTGGTTTTGTGGCACGGGCGACAGAGCATAACCCTTGAGCACACTCTCGATATAGAGACCCGTACCTCCGCAGAGAATGGGACGCACCCCGCGCGCCACTATATTATTATAAATAAGGTGGAAGTCCTGCTGATACTGGAAGAGGTTATACTTGGTACCAGGTTCACAAATATCTATCAGGTGGTAAGGTATCAGGCGGTCGCCCTGACGGTAGTCGTCGAGGTCTTTGCCCGTGCCGATCGTCATGCCTCTATAGACCTGACGACTGTCGGCGGAGATGACTTCGCCGTCCAGCTCATAGGCAAGGCGGGTGGCAAGGGGGGTCTTGCCGCTTGCCGTGGGCCCAAGGATGGTCAATAATTGCTTCATGGATGCAAACTTACATAAAATTTCTGGAAAAAGCGAGTAGCAGGGAGAAAAAGTTCAGACCCTCTGTCCTCGCTCACAGTTTCAGACCCTTTGTCAGGTTCGTCCGGGACATGGAGTGATTCGACGTGGACATATAGAAAACAACTTGAACAACTTTTACAACAAGTTACAACGCTTCGCGGGGACATTGCCTCTTCGAGGCCCATGCAGACCCAAGGTTGCTTGTAGCGAAACAACTATATACAACGCTTCGCCAGGACAATCAGCAGGAAATTGCCAAGGCGAAAACGTGTCATTTATGGTATCCTTTCTCGTCATGATCACAGTTTCAGACCTTCTATCGGTTCGGTGCGGACGAAGGCTGCAGCGAGATAGGAGGCGAGGGAGAGGAGCATCAGTAGGGCGAAGTAGATGCGGTAGCCGAGATAGTCGGCGAGGATGCCGGAGAGTGCGCCCGAGACCGTGATGCCGATAGCGGCGAGGGCAAAGCAGTAGGAGTAGAACATGACGGGATGGTAGCCCCGTGAGAGGTGGGCGAGGTAGGCGACGAAGGCCATGATGCCGAAGCCGAAACCAAACTGCTCCAGGAAGACGCTGAGGGTGATCAGGGAGAAGCTGGTCGTCAGCGTGTAGGCCATCAGGACGTAGAACACTTTTGGCAGCGTGATGGCGAGCGTCATCGGCCACAGCCAATAGCGGAAACCGTGGAGGTGGATGCAGCGTCCGCCGAGCAGGCAACCAAGCAGCATGCCGAAGGCACCCACCGTGCCCTGGGTGAAGGCCAGTTCCTGTGGCGAGAGGCTCAGTCCACCATTGCTCCCGGGGTCGACAAGAAACAGGATGCCGACGCGGTAGAAGAACCCCTCGGGGAGGAGGAAGAGCAGCAGAAAGAGCATCTCGAAGCGGAAATAGCGACGGTCTGTCAGTTTGCGGAGGTCTTCCAGCAGCAGCGCCTTGTAGTCGTTGCGCTTGCGCACCAGTTGCTCGCCGAGCGGCACGAGGACCACGGCATGATAGACCGCCAGCAGGAGGATGAAGCCCCCCAGCAGTTCGCAGACCGTGCTCCACGCCATCGGTATGCGGCGATGGATCACCTCCAGGTTGCCTCCCACCATCGCGGGAATGCCCAGCGCCAGGGCAAAGGCGGCGCAGGTGGCGGCAGCCCGTGTGGCGGGCACCTGCTGGTAGAAGCGACGCTCGGAGCAGATCATGAAGTAGCGGCCGATTCCTACGTCGTGGAAGGCCGCCGCCAAGGCCTCGGCATAGAAGAGGAGGAGAAAGGTGGGAAGCCATACTTTCAGCCGCAGCACGATCCCCATTGCCAGGAAGATCAGTCCCATCAGCACTTCGGCGTAGAGGATGAGATGGTGGCAGTCGGTCAGTTGGCGGGAGAAGCGGCCCAACAGCGGGCGGAGGATGAAGGGGATGAGGGCCAAGGAGCAGCAGAAGAGGTTGACCGCATTGCTCACCCCCATGCGGTTGAGCACGATGGGCACGAGAGCGAGGATGGCGACATAGGGTATGCCGCGCAGCAGATAGAGCGTGGGAACCCACGAGAGGTGGCGTTCCCAGGCCCTTGCAGCCCTTTCTCTTACCAGATTGCTTCCCTTTTCCATCATTGTACTATTTTCCCTTAGTCCTGCTGTTTTTTCTTGCCAAACTCAGGGTCGATCTTGATGAAGAGGCAGACGACAAACGTTGCCGCGCAGCAGAGGATCGTCCAGAGGAAAAAGTGGCGTTAGCCGATGAGTTCCTGCAGCCATCCGGCCATCATGCCCGGCAGCATCATTCCCAGGGCCATGAAGCCCGTGCTGATGGCGTAGTGGGACGTGCTGTGCTCGCCCTCCGAGAAATAGATGAGGTAGAGCATGTAGGCCGTGAAGCCAAATCCGTAGCCAAACTGCTCGATGAAGACGCAGGTGTTGACGATCCATAGCGCGCTGTCCTGGGCGTAGGCGAGATAGACATAGACGAGGTCGGGGAGCGTGATGGCGCAGACCATCGGCCAGAGCCAGCGTTTCAGTCCCCCTTGCGAGGCGGCGATGCCACCGAGGATGCCACCCAGGGTCAGTCCGATGATGCCCACCGTGCCATAGACGATGCCCACCGTGCTGGTCGAGAGGCCGAGTCCTCCCTTCGCTATCGGGTCGAGGAGGAAGGGGTTGATGATCTTGACGAGCTGCGCCTCGGGCAGTCGGAAGAGCAACATGAAGAGCAGGGCGGGGACGATGTTCTTCTTCATGAAGAAAGAACGGAACGTCAGCAGCGACTCGCGCAGGATGCCACCCACCGTGCGGTCGGGGGCGTGGCGGTCGGAGGCAGGTTTGGGGAGCGCCCAGGCGTGGTAGAGGCTCGCGAGGAAGAAGAGGATGGAGAGGATGGCGAAGACCACCGTCCAGGAGAGCGGTATCTTGCCCGTATGGTCCTCTATCAGTCCTGCGATGATGACGAGCAGTCCTTGTCCCGCTATGGTGGAGATGCGATAGAACGTGCTGCGTATGCCGACGAAGAACGACTGCTCGTGGCTGTCGAGGCCGTGCATGTAGAAGCCGTCGGCCGCGATGTCGTGGGTAGCCGACGTGAAGGCCACCAGCCAGAAGAACGCCAGCGTGAGCCGGAAGAAAAACTGTGCGGGGATGAAGAAGGCGATGCCCGCGAAGGCGATGGCGAGGACCGCCTGCATGGTGACGATCCACCACCGCTTGGTGCGAACGAGATCGACCATCGGGCTCCAGAAGGGCTTGATGACCCACGGCAGGTAGAGCCAGCCAGTATAGAGGGCGATGTCCGTATTGGAGATGCCCATCTTCTTGTAGAGGATGACGGCTATCGTCATCACGGCGACGTAGGGCAGTCCCTCGGCAAAATAGAGGGAGGGCACCCACGCCCACGGGTTGATATGTCGCTTGCTATTCTCGGTCATAATCATTGTTCTATGGAAGGTTCGTAAAGCGTTTTCAGTGTGGCGCCAGGGTAGTAGTGGCGGAGGATGGCCTCGTGGTCGTAGCCCTTCTCGCCCATCATGGCCGCCCCGATCTGACACAGTCCCACGCCGTGGCCCCAGCCTGCGCCCGAGAGGTGGAACGACTGCGGGATGCCGTCGGCGCCCTGCTGCGTCTCGACGACGAAGGCGCTGCTCTTCAGGTGGCTCTCGCTCAGCGTGCGGCGTATCTCCAGTTCCTTGCCGATGACGCGCTCCCTTTCCGTGCCCACGATCTTCAGGCGGACGATGCGTCCGCTCTTGCCGCGCTCCAGGGGGACGAGGTCGAGGATCTTGCCAAAGCGCAGTCCCGTCTTGCGGGCGATGAGGCTGGCGAGTTCCTCCTGGGTGTAGTCGATGTGCCAGCGATAGAAGTCTGCCGTCTCCTGGTCGTAGCCGTTGAGCACCTGGCGCAACACCTGCTTGTCCTGCGTGTTGCAGAAGGCGGGCGGGGCGGAGAGAATCCACTTGCGGGCCGTCTCCTCGTCGGTCAGGTCGGGCAGCGTATCTGCCGCCTGGCCTGCTTGCGCGGGGCGGTCGAGGAAGGCGGCGAGATAAGGCTTGTCCTCATCCTGCCAACAGGCCGAGAAGACCTCCGTGGCACCACCGCAACACTTGCTGAAGCGCGCGTCGCAAATGCCCTTGCCGTCCCACAATACTTGTCCATAGGTGGTGCGTATCGCCTCCTCCACATGATCCGACACCATGCGGGTGATGCCCTGGTAGCGCTGGCAATGGTCGTCGGCGCATACGTCGAAGCGCTGGTGGTCGTCGCGGTCGTACCAGCGCACCAGTTCCTCCTCCGTCTCCCATCCTCCACAGGTCTCCTCCGAGGGATGGTCTGCATTGATGCGATGCGCCATTTGCGTCAGGAGCCAACTGCGGGAGATGATGGCATGGGCCCGCAGGAGCGATGGCGACGAGGTGGCCCGCATCTCGCTGGAGATGACACTGGCGAGATAGCGCTCCACGGGCAGTTCGTTGATGACCCACACCCGATCGCCGTCGGCCTCCAGCCGCAGCATCCCCTCGAAGGTCTGTGCCTCCTGGCGCTCCCAGTGGAATCCGATGCCGATCGTGACCTCGGGCAGCGTGAACGAAGACTGCGGGGAATGGGGAGCGAACGTGAGCGTGTCGTATGAGTTTTCCTGCCAAAGGAGTCTTCCGTCCTTCGCCCTCACGGTCTGCGGTCCCGTCTGTAGCGTGCCATCGACCATGAAGGAGCCCTCCAGGACAAAGGCCACCTCCGGTCCACTCGTGATGCCTACGGCGACCCTCGGTTCCTGCAGACGGCGCAACACCTTGGCGAAGGCCTCCTGCCCAAGCGCCACCTCGCCGACGGTCTTCACCAGGAGCGAGGGCGTCAGTCGGTCGAAGTCCTCCTTGCGCGGCGTGATGACCAGTCCTGCCATGTCGAGCGCGCCCGGCGAGATGAGCATGCGGTCTGCTTCGCACGTGGCCGTGTAGCAGGCGGGGCGGTGCTTCTCCCGAGGCAGCAGGATGGTGACGACGCTATCCTCCTCTCGCCATGCCAGCACGTTGAGCATCGGCTCGGTGTCGTCGGGATGGCAGGGCAGGGCGGCAAAAGGCCTGCGGAAAAGCGTCTGCGCCAGGGATTTGTCGTTGCTGATCAGCACCAGGGTGGGGAAGGGGTAGTCCTCGATGGTGCAGAGGCGGTTGTCGGCGTCCAGCCGCGCCACCTCCCGTAGCCGCTCCCTCCATCCGCGCCAGTCGCGGCAGAGCGGCACCACACTTCCGTCTCCCCCCTGGAAGTGGAGATGGTCGGGCGCACTGGCCCCACATTTCGGCCCGTTGTAGAAGAACAGAGTGCCCTCGAAGCGGTCGGCCAGTTCGTAGAGCGTGGCATAGGTGTCGAGGATCGTCTGGGGGCGGTGTCGCCTGGCAGCGATCGTGAAATGGGTCGGGAGGATGGGGAAGGGGTTGACGAGCACGTCGAAGTCCTCGTCGAAGGCCCATTCCTGTTGAATCTCAGGACGATGGTCCTTGCAGAGAAAGCAGGGCCGGTGGGCCAGTGTCTTCTTATCGACCTTGGCTCCCGTACTGACCATGCGAGCGGGGTTGTACTGGGCACTGACCGCACCGAAGTCTCTCACCTCCACGCGTGCCAGGTCGGCGTAGCGTGCGGCCGTCTCTGGCCATGTGGCCATCTGATTGTGGAAAAACTCGGCGAGCGTCATGCTTTGAGGTCGTTGTTGAGGCTGATGCGCGCCCGCAGTTCGATGGTGCGCAGTCGGTCTTTGTACAAGTTGTTGGCGTTGGTCTTCTCGATGCTCAGTCCGTGGTCGCTATTGCCTGTCCAGCGGCGGCAGAGATAGATCGGATCGTAGATGCGGCCGATGCGGTACTGGCGGCTCACGGCCAGTCCCATGGCATAGTCCTCGCCATAGCTGGTGTTGGGAAATCCGATGCCCCTTGCTATCGAGGTGAGGAAGGCCCGCGGCGCTCCCAGTCCGTTGATGCGCAGGGCGTTGTTGGCCCCGTTGTCGTCCGTCCATTCCTTGTGGTCGATCACGCCTGGCGGAAGCGTCTGCAACTGGAAGTCGCACATGCGGTAGGAGCCAACCACCATGGCGCAGTCCTGCTTCTGGAAGGCATCGACTACCCGCTGCAGCGTATGGCTGTCGAGATAGAGGTCGTCGCTGTCGAGCTGCACGGCGTAGCGTCCGCAGCGCGGGTCGTTGATGGCCCAGTTCCAGCAGCCACCGATACCGAGGTCCTCGCGCTCGGGGATGATGTGGACGACGCGCGGGTCGCGGGCCGCCAGTTGCTCTATCAGGTCCGAGGTGCCGTCGGTGCTATGGTTGTCCACCACGAGGACGTTGAAGTCGAAGCCAGTCTCCTGTCCCAAGGCCGACTCCACCGCGTCGCCGATGGTCTTGGCGCGGTTGAGCACGGGGATGATGACGGAGGCCGTGACGGGGAAGTCGCCCGCCACATCGGGCTTCTGGTAGCGGTCGGTATGGACGAGGCCGCCGACTGCCCGCAGATGCTCCGTCACGATCTGCTCCATCTCCACCTGCACGTCGCGGTTGCGCGGATCGACATAGTCAAACTGTCGTTCGCCTTCTGCGCTCACGGGTTGCTTCTCCTCCGTGTAGAGGTATTCGTTGAGGTGGAAGATCGCCCCCTGCCGGCTCAGTTGCAGACGCAGGTCGTACCAGCCACCATACAGCCAGTTGGCGCCGAGGTCGCAGCGCTGGATCGCGTTCGTCCTAACGAGCACCAGCGGCCCGAAGTCGAAGTCGTCTCGCAGCGCACCCTCCTGGTAGTCGATCACGGGGTGTTTCGCCCGCTGGCCCTCTTCCGTCTCGTAGAAGTCGGCATAGACCATGACGGCCCCCGTGCTGTCGGCCACCTGGAGCAGCCTTTGCTCCGCGCCGTAGCCCAAGGAGACGGTGTTGTCGGTCAACTGTATCAATACGTATTTTGTGCGCGCTGCTTCCGCCATCTCTCTCACTGCCGCCGACGAGGGGCGGGGCGAGTGGAGGTCCACACGCGCTATTCTTTCTCTTTCCATAACGCTTCTTGATGTCTTGTTCTGCAAAGTTACGGAAAAAACGCTGATGCCCAAAATTTTTTCAGATTAAACGCCCTTGCGAGGCGGATGTCCCGCCAAAACGCAACGCCGCCTCGCTCCACGGCTCCCTCCCCCGTGTGGGCAGATCCTCCCCCTGCTGCCGTCCGGTGTCCTCTCGACACGAGTTCGGCGCGGTTTCTGTAGGAGGTCTGCCCGCTGCTGCCCTTCTTTTTTTGTTGGTATATATATAGTGTCTTAGTCAAAGTTGTTTTTACTCTCTGTTTGCTTGTGATAAGCGCAGCAGCTATTGGGTCGGGTCGTCCGTGAAGCGGGCGAGTCTGCTTTTCGGTTCTTTCGCGCGTTCAGTTCGTTTCTTCCCGCGTGTTCAGTTCATATCTTTCCGAGACTTCGGTTCCTTTCTTTCCGCATGTCCGGGTTCATTCCTTTCCGAATCTTCGGCTTCTTTACGAGCGTTCGGTTCAGTTTTCCTCCTTGATAGCGGAGGCCGGTCTCACTGGTTGGCCACAGTCTCGATGATGGATCTTGCCACCATGACCATCTGATACATGTCCTCGGCGCAAGTCCACTCGTAGATGCTGTGCTCAGCCTGTTGTCCACTGTAGAGGCAGGGGCCGCCCTTCTGTCCCTTGGCCGCCAGCATGGCCGCTGTCGTGCCGCCACGCTCGCTGCGGGTAGTCAGTTTCACGCCCACTTTTTCTGCCGCCTCGACGATCAGGTCGCACAGACCGGGATACATCGTGTAGGCCACGTTCTCATACTGCATCACCTCGGGTTCAGCCTCGGTCACGACATAGGGGAAAGCCTCGGCTGTGAGCTCAGCGGCGCGGTCCAGAAGCTGGCGGAACGCCTTGCCCTCCAGGGGGTCGAAATAGCGCAGGCGCACCTTCACGAGATACTCCTGTTGTGTATCATCGGCATCTACGTCGACGAGGGGGGAGACCGAGTAGCAGTGGATATAGCCCTCCTTGCCCTTGCTGGGCGAGGGATGAGTCTCGGGCGGCAGTTGTCCTATGAAGTAGGAAGCGGCGGTCAGCGCGTCGCCATACTGGTTGTAGAAGCCGTTGCCGGGGTGAGCGTTCTTGCCTTGGAAGATGTAGTTGCGTCCAACCGCGGTGAAGTTCTCTACCGAGAAGGCCGTGGGGGCGTCGCCGTCCACGTCGATGACGATATCAGGCTGTCCGTCCACATATTCCTCCTCGAAGCGTTCGGCGGCACGGCCAATGTCCTCGTTTTGCGAGAAGACGAAGTGGAGGTCGCCATGCTTCAGCTTCTTGTCGTTGAGGATGGTCTCGATGAGCGTGACGAGGATCGTGCAGCCCGTTTTGTCGTCGGCGCCCAGCAGCGTGTATCCGTCGCTCGTGATGATGGTCTTGCCCACACAGTTGGCCAGGTGCTTGCCCTGTGGTGTCTCGGGACTGAGGGTGATGCCAGCAGGCAGTTGGATGTCGCCGCCATCGTAGTTGCGGTGTACGATAGGAGTGATTTCGCCGCCGGCACACTCGGGCGTGCAGTCCATGTGGGCCATGAACATGATGCTCGGCACGCCTTCGCAGTTGGCCGGAATCGTGGCATAGACGTACTGATAGTCGCTACGGCTGACGATCAGGTCCTTGTCTGATCCGATAGTGCGCAGTTCCTGCTCTATCAGCTCTGCGATCTCTTCCTGTCCATCGCTGATAGGAAACTCTGTGGGGTCATAGGCGTCCCACGACTGGCTGTTGATGGTGGCGTAGGTCGTGAAGCGCCTGATGATGGTCTCAATCGTCTTTTTGCGTTTCTTCTCCTTGGCAGCTTTGGCTGCTTTGGGGTCGGGAGCCGGCGCGACCTTGAGGAGTGGGGAGGCTTTGACGGGCTTTGCAGTCTTGGCGGGCTTCGGACAGGGAGCTTCCGGCAGCTGCAGGATGTGTGTTCTTGAAGCCACGGAATTCATCTTGGGTTGGGGAACCGCAAAGTTGGGGATCTTGATCAGCTTTTCCACTCGCTTTACTGTTTGCGGGATTTTGACGATAGGGGGAATAAACATATCAGGCGACTTGAATTTTCCCACCTTAATTTTGCTAATTTGAGGTCTTGCCGAGGTAGGGAATCCCACCATCAGGACCAGTGCGAGCACGAGTGTGCTGGCGATGTAAATGTTTCTTCGTTTCATGACTTTGATAGTTTTGAGTTGATCATTTTGTTTATTGGTTCTCTCTTGATAGACCTCGTGCCGCTGGGCGGCCTTCGCTCTATGCTCATCCTTTATGACAGTCCGTCGCGCCTTTCTTGCGCTGCTGATGTCGCCAGAATTCGTTTGCAAAGGTACGGGTTTCGCAAGCCGTGGTGCGCACATTTTCATTTAGATCGCGGCCCATGCGATTTTTCTCGATTTTTCTCGTTTTTGCTCGCTATGCAGGCACGGCGTACATGACTACTGGCGTGGCGAGCACGGCGATCAGTTTGGCCCAATCCCTCACGTGCGTGTCCATGCGCGCATAGGTCAGTGAGGCTAGACACACCATGAAAAAGATGGATAGGAAGAAGCCCAAGAGGATCAAAACCTCCCATAGGTTCTGGCAGTTGGCCATACGGCGGAGTGCGAAAAAAAACAGGACGAGCGTGGCGGACCACTCTGTCGGAAACAGGAAAAGTCTGATGGTGTTCATACGTAGGTTTGTTTTGATGATTTGTGTACAAAAGTACCCATTTCCCTATCAAATGCGCGCACATTTTCATTTGGTTCGTCCATTGTGTGCGAAATGTTCGCCAAAAACGTGTCTTTCGGGCGGGTGCAAGGGGGCGCAAGACGCCAGTACGGGCTGCAATCGGCGTGCCGATCACAACCCGTACTGTGCTGTCAGCGACTATCCAGTCGGTCCAAGCAAGAAGTGGTGCTACAAATTGCTCATGGCATAAAGTGGCACAACGTCTATGTGGCGGAGTGCATTTTGTGCTTCTTTGTCAATATACTCAAGCGTCCCAAAATTCTCCAAGGAAGTACGAACAGCATGGTGAAGGGCTTTCTTCCTCATAAATAGCCATAAGCTTTGCATACTGCCTTTGGTGGAAGCCTTCACTTCTATTGGTACGACCACCCCCTCTTTGGCCTCCAGGTAATCAATCTCCGCATTGGAACCCCTTGACATGTTCTGCCAATAATACATTTCTGCCTTTTGGAAACAGTCATGGTTCTTGACGAGTTCCAAGCCTGCGAACATTTCCGAAGCAGCCCCTTTGTTGACAAAATCAACTTCCGAAGCCAAAAGGACATTGGCGGCAGGAGTGCCCAGTATGGTCTGCATCAGTCCCAAGTCTAAAAAAAGATATTTCTTGTAGCCATCATTTTCTTCTGCTCCCAGTGGAACACCATTTCCATCGCTATGCGTCACCGGCTTTATCAGTCCCGCCAATGTCAATAGACGAAGCGCGTCTTTGATGACCGAAGAGCGAACATCGTCGGCCACCTGTCTATAGACAAACTTGCTGCCTGCCTGCAAAGCTACGGAGCGCAAGACCTTTCTCAGCAAAGCTGGAGACACGCGCGACTTATACTTGGCAAAGTCATCTTGGTAGGTGTCCAGAATGTCATTGTGAACATGGGCGCACTCGATGTAGCTTTGGGACGCTATCCATTCTGTGACTGCGGCAGGCATACCGCCCACGAGATAGAACGTCTTCAATTGTTCCACCAGTTTGTTGTGGACGGCATCGGGAAGTGGAGAGGAAGGCGAAGCCTGGTGCTTGTAGCTGACCGTCGTTTCCAGTCCTTGCGCCATAAGAAATTCGTCAAAGGAGAATGGGTACATGTATAGTGAGCGTATTCTCCCCACTCCAAAAGAAGGCAGCTCCTCCAGGGTGAACTCCAGCAGAGATCCCGCGGCTATGACATGTAGCTCTGGATAATCCTCTTTGAAATAACGAAGCGACATGATAGCTTCCTGACTCACTTGTATCTCGTCTATGAAAAGTAGCGTCTCCCCAGGTATGATTGGGATGCCTGTGGTGGCACTGATTCCCTCACAAGTCCTATGCACGTCAATATCCTTTGGAAAAAGTCCTCGGATAGATGGTTGACTCTCCAAATTGATCTCCACAAAGTACTTAAACTCTTTGCCCAACTGGCGTACAGCAGACGATTTCCCCACCTGTCTTGCCCCGCGTATCAGCAAAGGCTTCCTTCTTTGAGATGTCTTCCATTCCAAGAGTTTTTTGTCTATGTTTCGCTTGTAATACGTCATTTTCGTGTAATTTGCTGATTCACAGTGCAAAGATACGATTTTTTGCTAAAAGTCAGGGCAATCGGAGGTCATTTCTGCTAAAAAGTCGGGTCCGTGTCCACGAAAGCAACCTATGCAACGCCATGGGATATCAGTTAAACGTCTTTTGCCATCCGGAGCAAGAATTTTCAACTGGTTAGTGACACTAACCAGTTCGTTTCCTTCCTTCTTCAGCTTCGTCTTCAGATACTTCCAATAGTTGCGGTTCTTGGTATAATCGTCTTGGTCGTTGAGCACGCCCACGACATCCAAAACGGAATACCACCATTTGGATAGCGTCTCGTCCCATACAGCACGCACTTCGCGGTCGTTGAAGAAACGGATAGAAACCTTCTGTATCTTGTTGTCGCTCGAATTCATATATAGCTGCAAAGATACACATTTTCCGTGGATTTTTATCCGCGCCGATGGCTATTTTTTTGCTCCCTCAAGCAGCTTTCGTGATCGTCCCAAGGCAAATGGTGGAGGCTCTGCGTCAAAGCCTCTCTTTTTCCCTCACTTCCCAATGACCGCTATAGCCGCTTCCAATATACACAATATGAGGCATTTTGGCGATACGACGCTTAATAGTAATAATGCTTTTCCCAGATTGTTGAGCCAGTTCACCAGTTGTTATTTTAGGATAAACAGCTACTTGATATTCTATCCATTTATCTAAATCATCGCCTTGAGTGCCACCTTGAGGGACATCTTGAGGGACATCTTCGGTATCACCTTGAGTATCACCTTGAGTATCACCTTGAGTGACACCTTGAGTGACATCATCATTCTCCATAATATTTCCCTCTATACCTGGATGAGATTCCTGCCAAGCTAAGATCATATTGGGGAACGTGACTGTAAACTGGGCACGATCAGAGAAGAAGGATGGAAGCATCTTTTCCTCAAAGTAGGGAAGGGCTTTAATCGGATTGATAATCTTGCCCATACCCGAACCTTTACGCTCCATATAACCCAACTGGGCAAAGATGTCGGCAATAACCGGATTGCGTCTGACAGAAGGAATGCCTTCTGTGTCGAGAACATCAGTTTTATAACGTTTACCATCTTGTGCCAGAAGTTTCAGTTGGTTAGTGGCACTAACCAACTCGTTTCCTTCCTTCTTCAGTTTTGTTTTCAGATACTTCCAATAGTTGCGGTTCTTGGTATAATCGTCTTGGTTGTTGAGCACACCAACGACATCCAAAACGGAAAACCACCATTTGGATAGTGTCTCGTCCCAAACGGCACGCACTTCGCGGTCGTTGAAGAAACGGATGGATACCTTCTGTATATTGTTATTGCTCATTGTTTTCTGTTTTGATTACTTCTTTATCGGCCATACACCCAGTACCACTTTCAGTACCACCTAACTGGTACTGGAGTTTATCTCAGGTGGTACTGGAGTTTCACTTATGTGGTACTGGAGTGTTACTTATGTGGTACTGGCAAAAACATTATATGCATAAATCAGGCATCCCAATTGATGTGCTCCTCGTAGTTATCGAACTCCATTTTGGAGTCTGCTCCTACCTTTTCGAGCATCTGGCGTATAACTTCTTGCTCCTCAGGAGAGATTAGAATGTCACCACGTCTGCGCTTGAAATATTGGTTGCGTCCGAAGTGGAGAATGAGGGTAGTCATGAACTTGTCATACTGCTGTGGGAACATATGCTTTTGGAAGTTGGTGAATCCTTTGGCGAATATCACAGGCTTTTTGTCGCGATAGTATGTACACGATTCGTCCTTGCTGCATCTGGTGGGGTTAATCAGACGCAGATACTCTGCATTCTGCTCCATCATCATGGTGTAAGCAATATGATGCAAGCAGTTAGCAGCCATTGGACAGCTACTATGCTCACATACTGGATAGTTTATCGGTAGAGAAGTAGTTCCTTTATTTGGTTTTGACATAATATGTTTGGTTTTGATATTGTTGTTATTTTAGATTTGTTCGGGATGCCTTCGGGATTCGTTCGGGATGAATGCGACTATTCCATTGGCTTGATCATCTTCTCGATAAATTCAATCTCGTCTTCATCAAGTTTATACTTACGATAGAGTTGTTTATCTATGTCAGCAATGCTTTGATTCCAATCGATGTCTGAGATAGCAGTGAAGTTTTGAAGAGGTACATTAGCCCAAGTATCACGTGGATTATGTTGCGTTGCTTTGAGTGTACCCAATAAACACCTGGCAAATTTTGTCTTGACGTAGTTCAAACATGCGGATGCCTCCTGGGCATCGGCAAACTTGCCGATGCTTAGGAAGGTATCCGTATGTCCGATTACCGGCACGCCGATTACCGGCGTGCTGAGAACTTCGCCTATAGCACCAGTACCATTTGCTTCAGGAACGAGAACATTATAATAATTAAGATATTCACATGGCTGAAGATATGATGCATTTACCCATTTTGTTTCACGAGAACCCTTTATTCTTCCGATAATTTGAACACCTTCACCTTTGCACTCTTTTTCTGTGTTGACAAATATCTCTGTTAAGTTTTCAAAAGCATTTGACGTAATCTTTGAAGCTGTTCCTTTTCCTTGTACTTCATATATTCTTGGAAACTCACTCAAAGCTTTCTCGGAGAAGCGGTAAATGCCTTGGGAGGAAACTAAACTGGCAAATTGACCAAACTGGAAAGAAGGGTTTGTAAATACTTTTGCCATTATAGATTTTAATTCTGGATAATCTGAAAAGAACCCAATTGCTCCAAATTCTTTATTTGCGTTTCTTAGTCCAATAGCTACTCCTCCCTTAATGTCTACAGTTGGAAATACGTCACTTGATTTTTGGAAGTAATCAACCACTTTGAAATGAGTGTCAGACAACATCTTCTCCATCCATTCCATAGGTGTTTGTCCTGCCTTAAATAAGAATCTGCCAGGAGTAATAAATGTTACCAATGAAGACAATTCAAAGGCTGTATCATAAAATAAATTGTAAATAGGAGTCTTTCTTGTACTTTCTCCTTCTATTTGATACGGCGGATTACCCACAATCGCTTTAAACTTCATATTATTAATATCTTCGTTTTCTGATTTTGGAATTGAATTATATACATGCCAGAAGTCGTTGCCACGAACGATGTCGTTTTGGAACAGTTCTGGCTTAGCACGGAGCACGTTGATCATGTCACACTCCAACGACTCGTGACCATTAAAGAAGTATGTCTTACCCTCTTTGGTTACATGCTCGTCTGCAGCTTTGAGCACACCAGCAGACACAAGGTCAGTTACAGGCACATCATGCTCATAGCAACGAATGTTCATGCGGATGTCCTTGCGGAAACCTGCCAATGTTCGTTTGGTGATACTTACAGCCATCTTGGTACGGCAAACCACAAAGATGTTGTCCTGCAACACATCCTTCCATATTTCGAGGTCGTCGCCTGCCTGATGATAATATTGCTCTGCATTCTGGCTCTTGCCACGCTCGCCAGTAAGATGTACGTTGCGATAGTTTGGCTCTTTGGCACCCTTGAAAAGAGAGTAAGCCATGTAAAGAGGGTAGAGACCCGTCTTTGAGTTGATTTCAAGAATGCGGGAATTGTAATCGGTGAACACGTCCTTTGTCACATCGCCACGATCGACGAATCGAGCTGCATTTACATTCTCGCCATATTGGTTCTCCTCGGTATAAGGCGCAACAAAATCCTCATCCCAGAAGCACCAGCCACCCACAGTATCGCTCATGTGCATGTTGACCACACGCCATGGAGTAAGCACGGTCTCCTTGTCAGGATTGTGGAAGTAAGAGAAGATGGTGGCAATCTTTGCAATACGGTCCTCGGTATTGAGATTGTCAGCCTCCTTCACCATCTGGCGTATGCGCTTGGCTGCACCTGTAAAGATGCTACGATCGAAACAGTCTTTCAAGGTGTTGAACGTCTGCTTGGTAAAGCCCTTAGGCATAAACTCTTCCCATGAAGCCTGGTCAACGATTTCTTCGCTGGCAAAGTTGTCGATAGTAATCTCTTCGCCAACCTCATCGTTGATTTCTGCTCCATAAACCAACAAAGGAATACGGATAGCCACACCACGGAGCACAGACATACGGGCACGCTTTTCCTTGTTCTCTTCGTCACGTTTCTTCTTAGCCTCGTCTGTCTTGTCATCCTTTTCTTTGTTCTCCCATTTCTTCCAAAGCACAGGATTGGAGAACGAACACCATTCGCCTTCGAGCAGTTGGCTATGGCTAATGTATAGATAAGGAAACAGTTCGGAAGGAGCACACATCACATCGTCCCATCCATCATCGTGGGTAGTAGGCTTGCCGTTTTCATCAAATTCGGCAGCCATAGAAGGGCGAGCAGGAAGAGCTTCGCTTGCAGAAAGATAGTAGATATATTTGGTATGGTCGGCATCAGAATTGCTTAAACCATTATTGTTGACATTGATTTTCTCTGGTTTCCAGGCATTTGGCATAGAACCAAGAAGGTCGTGTACATCGCCAAGAGCCTTCTCCTGCTCAGGACTGAGATTCATCAGCTGGTCAGGATTATAAAGCGAGTTGTCGGCATAGCCACTACGCACGGCACGCTCAATATAGACATTAGAAAGTTTCTCGAATATCTGATTAGCAGAGAAGTGCTTGCCCATTTCGCCTTCGTCCATAGAGAGCACAGGACAGAGTTTGATGAAGGCAGCAAGATGCTCTTCCTCCTTCTTTTGGGTAAGCTTCATCTGCTTCTTACCTTTTTCGGTCTGTGCATAGACTGCCATCTTTGCAGTTTCAGCTACAGCTGTAAGGGCACGATCCGGTGCAAAGTCAAACACATAGCAGTCTGACTTCTGTCGGCCTTCGAGTACAGCATGAGTCTGCACACGGAAGATGGTCTGCATGTAGTTGGCAGCAGGAGTATTCTCAGAGCCTTTCATGCAGAGCACGGCAGTCCATTCAGGAACACTTACACCCGTGGTAAGTTTTCCACAAGAGAGGGTGATGGTATAATCCTTCTTGGTGATGTTTTTCTTGGCATTGCCACGGATGTTGTCAAGCACATCAGCCAGAGCACTACCATTCTTATCCTCGATATTGCCGTCGCCAGCGGCATTGATGATATGGAACATTCCGTTTTCTTCGCCAAACACATCATCCTTGCGTAGAAGTTGTTCGAGAGCAGCAGCTTCTTTTACACCCGGTAAGAGCCAAAAGGTATGACGGAAGTGGTCACGGAATACGTCAGTTGAAAATGGGTAGAGGCTGTTATCTGATTCTTTCGTAAGTTTGCTAAGAAAACGTTCAATAGCTTTCTGATGCACAAACTTATCTATCTTTACCTCACTCAATTTTTCCTGATATTCAGCCTTCTTGATAGCATTAGGCTCATTGTCTATCAACTTCTGCAACTGAAGCTTGTCTTCCTCTGTATATACACGGAAGAACTCGTGGAACTTGAAAACCTCATTATTCTGAATAGCCTGGTCACGCAGCATCTTAGGCAACGTGAAGGTGAGTATCTGCATACGTGGCAGGTCGGCGTATGGGTTAGGGTCACCATAATGATGCTCATCCCAGAACAACTTGGCACGCTGTTCCATCACGTAGTCCCAAGTATATATTTCACTCTCCTCATATTTGTCGAGCAAGTTGAAAGGTGTTCCCGAAAGTGAAAGAATACGGGTATTCTCCTTCTTCAACTTGTTCATTACACGCACACCGGCAGCAGCATCAATGCCTTCGTGTGCCTCGTCAACCATTACGAAGTCCCAATCATACTCCATAATGGCACGTTTCAATGGATCAAAATTGCGTTCCTTGCCACCAACAAATTGTGACAGGCGCAGATATTGCATGCTGACAAAGAATACGAGTATCTTTTTGCCAGCATCCACCTCGCGGGTAAGCGTATAGAAGTCACCCTGAGAATCGTTATCATCCATCATTCGGCGACCGTAAGCAGGTTCAAGTCCTTTTGAATGATAGTCAGCAAGGGCTTCCGGGGTGCGGAATATCTTAGCAAAGTCATCATGCCATCCTTTATCTACAACAGGGCGATGGGTGATGATGAGCGTAGAGCGATAGCCACAACGCTTAGCCACTTCAAGACCAGAGAGGGTTTTTCCAAAGCGCATTTTGGCATTCCAGAGATAGTGCTTACCCTTATTAGGGTCTTTGAACTCCTTCTGAAAGTATTCCACGGTGTCATGGATAGCCTTTTCCTGCTCTGGGCGAAACTTGATGGTTCCATGTCCAGCTCCCTTACCTTGCTTTATCTTGCTGATAACTTCTTGTATATCAAAGATGGTGCAGGCAAACCAGATGTCCGCATCCTCTGTCTGTCCGGTAGTTGGATCCTTATACTTGCCAAGAGTCTTTGAAGGAATGTCCATGGCACGCAGGGTGCGATAGACATCATCAGCCTTATAGCATTTGGAGTCCTGGTCGTATGTGGTACATTCCACATATTCTATATGGTATGAAACTCCCTGCATGTAAGAACGAGCATCGAGTACAGCACGAACAGCCTTACCCAACTTCTGGCTGCTATGGGAATCGGCTATATCATTATCGACAAAGACCTCACCAATTTTGAGAAGTCCTTGGTGCTTCCTGTCGCCCTGGCTGAGTACGTACAGGAGGCGTGATTGGGTTATAGTGTATCTCATTTATCGTAATATTAAGAATATTAATTAAAATATTATATCTCGTCATCTTCCGTCTCTTTTTGATTGCTACGGAATAATGAACGGAACTCTATCTTTTGCCATGGCTGCGATTCTGGGTCTTCGCCAGGCGATGGTTGCCAGTCTTTTGGCTTTTTCAGATTCCAGTCTCTTATGATGCATTTTACTCCGATGTGACCATTTGTCGTACCCTTTTGGCATGCTGGACATTGCCTCTTGGTTTTTGTCCCAAAGAAATCTTCATCATATACCTTATCGCAAGAATCAGGAACAACCATCTTGATACCATCCATCTGCCACAGATTCCATGAAATCCATCTGGCTGCATTAATGATTTTGTTTCTTGTTGGAACTCGGAGGTTTCCATCTGCATCTTTGATGTAATTGCCATCTGCATCCTTTGGATTGAACTTATCCATGAAGTACTCTATATAGGTGTAGAGTAGGGCTTCACGAGCTAAGAGCAGATTGTCGCCCTGCCATTCATAGCCATAAGTATGCTGTAAGGCTTTCTTAGCCATATCATACCATTCCTTTTCGGTCACGACATTTTCGTTGATGACACGCATCTTGCGGTCGAGCAATCCAATGCGATGGCTGATAGGGATAGGCTGGCCAGTTGTGGTGTCGTAACGACTAACCAGATAAGGAGCTTCTCCACAGGTTATTTCCATGCAGTTGTCAACAACATACTTCTTCCATGTCTTTTGCTTGTTGCCTTCCGGAAACTGGATTTTTCCTTCTATAGGAATCCATGAGTGTGTGCCGTCCTCGTTTGTGACTTCACGATTGAAGACATCACGGCGACCAAACCAGTCTTCATCAATGAGGTTGTTCTGTGCATTGCATACCCAAGAAGGCGTGAAAACCTCAGCCTTGTCTTTGGTGCGGTCGAGCTGGGCTTGCTTGTCTTTCAGCACACGAGGCATTACGATGCGACGGAACCGTCCGGTAATATGCTGAGGCTTAATCTCATCGTCATATCGGTAACCATTTTCTATGAAATTCCCATGTTCATCAGGAACCGAGTTCTCATAATCAGATGTAGCCCAGAAGATGTTAACCACCTTCTCCTGGTCAGAAGCCTCTGCGCGGGCTCTTGCTGACATTGTGTGATCAATGAGCAGTTTGTCAAGAACTGCAGGGTCGTAGTCCATGATGTCTTGCTCAGAGATGTCAACATCGCTGATATGCTCAAAGATTCTATATGTTGTATTCTTTTCTGCCATTATTCTTTTTCTGTATGCAAAATTATCATTCTATGTTGCAGTCTTTCTGCACTATTGAATATTTTTTCAATAAACTCTCTATTTTCTCAGCAAATTGCCGTCTCAACCACTCAGGTTTGAGTACTTCTACTTGATTTCCGAATGAAAAGATGCGTGCTTCAAGTTCCTTGTTGGGACGAACCATGAGCTTGATGATATGCTGTTCTTCGTCTTCAATCTCCTGTGAAGGATTGATGGGCTTGTTCACCACATAAGGGAAACGGGCTTCGTCAAACTTCAACAGTACTTCTTCTGCCACTGGATGGTCTTCGGGTAATGTTACTCCAACGATGTCCTTGAAATACTCATTGAAGTCTATATCCGTATTGGGAATAA